>Ga0075012_10000053_pt1 | contig 104797 bp, 86 predicted proteins | sample All_14_2_FD_71474 | JGI IMG/M metagenome (GOLD analysis project Ga0075012, IMG submission 71474) | Freshwater microbial communities in response to fracking from Pennsylvania, USA - Allegheny Zone_MetaG_DW_15 | ecosystem: Environmental > Aquatic > Deep subsurface > Groundwater > Drilled... | reverse complement strand
CTTAACAGCTGTAGGTGGCTCCCTCGGTCTACTACCCGATATATTCACTTTTGACTTTATGGATTGGTGCTTAGGCATACTAAAATTTATTTATTAAGGCGAGATGATCCATGTTAGTTTCATGCTGCTCAAGATGCAGTCCAGCCGATTTGTATTTCAGTAAGTCCTTTTTGATATAAAAGTTTTTCCCGTATCCGCGCATAATACAAACTGCATCCGTTAGGAATTTTCCCCAATCAACTTTGTCTTCCTGCTTCTTGAGGTGATTGAGTTTTCCGATCTTATACGCGTCAACGTAATCATGGGTGATTTCCATTATTTCCAAAGACTGTTGGGGGTCAATCACCGGCTCCATGCTCGCCCAGGTTTTAACACCAGCATTGTGAAGGATATGTAATGCCTCAAAACGTTCCTGCGGAACACTTGCTCCAGGTTCCCATTTTTGAGAATCCTTTGTGTTTGTAAAAGTGAGGGAGCCTCCCACCTGTATGTTCTCGCCGAATTGCTTAAACAACTCAATGTCCTGTAGCATCCTCAGTCCACCCTTGCTGAGAATAGACACCGGAATTTGATGAGTCAAAAGTATATTTAATACCCTGGCCGTAAGTTTAGTTTCGTCATTGAATGATGAATATGGATCGGTGAGAAATGATAAGAATACCTGTTGTGGACTTTTGCGATGCCTCCTGCAACTGCTCTCGATTTCTTTCATCAGTTCTTTTTCCTCTTTGGCATAGACGTTGCTATGTACATAGCCCTTGCCAAATCGTTTCATTATTCTTGGGACATAGCAATACACGCAGCCGTGATCACAGCCTTTGATGTAGTTCAATGCCAGCGGCGAATACTCTCTGGCCGCTCCCTGTGGGACATAAATTCCAGGCATATTATATAGTTTTTGCTTTTGTCGCTTTTCCACCCTAACCTATACCCGGAAAAGCGACAATGTTTACAATTTGCATTTCTTCAAGTATTCCTTTATTTCCGACAATGCAGACCCCGGAATAAAGACAAGCTGTTGCCACTTGTCGTGCACAAGCTTTGTAATAGTGTGGCTATGCCTTTTTCTGCCACTGTTCGACACAATGCTTTTGAACCTGCGTTCCTGTGCCCTGATGGTGCTGGTCTTCTTCTTGCGGTTGCGTTCCCATACCTTAGGGTTTGATAGCTGCTGGTACACAATTTGGTCCGGCAGACTTAGAGTAGTAGGGCTGATCGTATCGTCATCAAACACTACTTTCTTAACCACACGTTCCAGCTTACGACCCAGGTGGGAGAGGTTGGTAGGATTCAGAAGATCAGCAACAGTCCTGATCCCGGCGAACTCCAGAAACCCACTGTTAGTGGCCTTGACTTCAAGCCGCATTATATTACCAGCCTGCAACTTCCACAGCTCATGAGACTGCAGCCCCTTATCGTACAACTTCAGGTAGTAATCCGAAGTCTTGAACTCAATAAAGTACCCCCTATCATCATCTATAGGGATCATGGGCATGCGGTTCATGTAGCATAGTATTTCACGGAGGATCTCCGAAGCATTGATAGATGGCCTGATGTTCACGCCGAACTCCAGGTTATGCACTGACAGATCATGCGGTCTTACCTGTAGAAAACCACATACATCGGTGATGGCTTTGTATAGATCAACTGCGCCAAAGTCGTTCTCATTAGTGCCGCCGTTCCAGTGCTTATGGAAACTGCCGCGCAACTCTAACCAAGTAGGACTTTTAATTTCAATCTCCCAATACTTCCATGCGGCTTTCATGGGGTATACCTTTATCTCTCCGCTGCTGATGCTATGTACTTGGTCAAATTCGAGCTCCGGGTTTGCCAAAACACGTTCTATCAACTTTGGGTCTCGCAGCCAATACTTGCCCCAGTCTATCACTTGCAAGGCTCGTTGTGATTTATATAAGAAGCTCCGCCAATACTTACTTTGACCTGTCGTAATGCATTTTGGATATCACTATCTTTGTAAAGCACCCTATTGCCTATTCGGTAAGCTGATATTCGACCAGATTTGGTGTATTCATGCAACGTTGCCAACGTGATGCTTAATCGTGCGGCTGTTTCTTTCCTGGTGCGTAGTTGATCTACGTCCGATGCCGGCTGAGGAGGTGTTGTTGGGCTGCTGATCTTAAATTCTAAATCAGTAACTTTCTTAAGGAGCAGCGTGAGACCTGCGGGCACTTGCTCTAACGACGTAATGCTAATTGATGTTTCCATTATAACTATACCATTTTTAATTTCGGTATAGCGAAGGTGCATGGGGCATTTTAGGGCATTTTAGGGCAATAGTCCCAATTTTATTTTGTTATAGTCCTCTTTTACTGTTTCGATATATCGGTTTGCTGTGTAACGTTTCTTATTGTCTTCAGAAGTTGCGCTTAATGCTCTGATGTTTCCGCTTATTGCTCGCTTATCGGATTGGAACCAACGGCCAATTTCTTCATACATCCTTTCTTTTATTTTAAAATGCTGAGTTTCCAAAAAATCGATGATCCCTAAAAAATGAATCATCGCAATTTTATACGGCAATTTGTTTTCGCTGATTTTCATGATAAGATTTTCAATTCTATTTTCCTGTAGCGCTTTTATCATTTTTAATTCATAGATGCCGTACATTTTGAAATTGGATTTTAGCTTATCAAACAGAGTTGGTAATTGTTCGAGCGTCTGCGCTGCTGAATGGTCAGGCTCATGGATGTACAGACGGGGTACATCCGTTATATCGGGCAACTCAATCTTGACTGTCTCCTGCATAGAGGCCAAGGTAGGTTGAGCCGCATTGTTGTTTATATCAGTATCCTCAAGTGACTTAGTTCCTAACAATGAACCTTCAATTCTTTTGACACGGTGTGCTTTTTCTCGATAGTAACCGTAGTGAAAATATAGGTTATGCCGCAACCGGAGAAGAAAGTATGTTAGCACTGATGAATAATCAGTGTCTTGGTTTTGGGTCTGAAACTCAATTATTTTTGCCCTAACTATTGAATACGCATCAGCGACGAAATAGTGTTTTTGTAGGTCCTTATCTGAGTATGTAAAACCATCAAGATTTGCGGATGGTAGGTCTTTAATATGTTCTGCTATTATCCGCTCTATGGTTTTCGAAACCCATCTCCCTTCCACCGGAGATTCATCACCGACAGACCCTGTACGTTCAAAATCATACTCCCAGCAATATTCTTTGAGACCAAAGTAAACTATTTCGTCTTCACAGTCTTTTCCCGTCTCTGGGTCATAGCCGCGGAAATAACCAGGAATGGTTATTTTAGCCTTCTTGTATATAGGGTCATATACTTTGTCAAACAAGCGTTTGATATCAGAATACCACGCGTAGTCCAACTTGCCAATAATCCCTAATAACTCTTCTTGTATTGTCGTCATATACTATATAGCGGTGTGCCTAATAGCACTGTTTTTCGTTTGCTAAATCGCAATTCTTTTAACTCCTTCACCTTTTACTTCTTTCACCTTTTGTTCATTCCAAATCCCTTTAAGTATTTTCGCCTGGTCTTCATTAGTAACCTTAATGTATTTCATAAAGGCAGACTCCGACTTATGCCCGGTGATAGCCATTATTGATAGGGTAGGTACACCATTTAAGTACTGGTTAGTAGCAAAGCTCCTTCGTGCCGTATGAGTAGTTACTACCTGCCATTTTTCTGATACTTCGGTTTTTTGCAGTCCGTCCTTCGTTGATTGCGTAATTACCTTATTTTTCAGTACTCCACCTTTCGTAATTTTAGAGCTTATTTTTTTCTTGAGTGACGGGACAAGCTGAGCCAAGTCTTTTAATGCTGCGTTCATTTTTTGATTCGATATAGCCTTTGGAAGTGACCCGGAATATTTGTTCATTATTTCACTAACCATGTCATGTACTGGTATGACAACTTTGCTCGCGGTTTTGATCTGCGTTATTGTTATCATTCCATTGTGAATTTGGTCGGGAGACAGGGCCGAAAGGTCAGAGAAACGCAAGCCAGTGTAACAACCAACTAAGAACAGATCTCTCACTTTATCCAGCCTTTGGTTACCTGATAGATCCAACCCGGCCATCTCTTTTAATTCATGTTCTGGCAGATAGATGGTGTCTGCTTCTTCTTTTATGGTTTTGAAGTTTCTTGCAGTAAAGTCTTCATTCACCGGTATCTTGAAGTTATCCTTCGCATCTCTTAATACCGTTTTTATTACCTTAATGTGTTTGCCTATATAGTTGGTAGATTGCTTGACCGTCAGGGTAAGGTATTTCGTAAATTCAGTATAGAAAGCCATATCTATATTCTCAAAATCAACTTTAGTTTTGGCGTGTACCTGGTAGTTTTCTATACACTTCTTTGTTGTGTAATATGATTTTATTGTTCCTTGCGTTATTGGTTTCCCGTCAACTAATCGCAACCCTGTTTCACTCCGCTTGATAAAGTCATCGTAGAATTGCATGAACGTTAGTTTATCTACCTTACCGCCCTGCCTTATGGCTGCATCTAAAAGAGGTTTTAGTATTTCTGGAGTCGGGTATTTATTCTCATGATCGTTCACGTACTTCCGTATGGTATTTCGAATTATCGCTTCTATTGCATCCAAGCGTGTATTAAATTCTGGGTATTCAATAAATTTCTTCGATTCTTTTGCCCTTTGGGTGGCACTATTCCAATGCTTTGGCAGTATATTTTCCGGGGTGTAAAATTTCATTTTATACCCTTCATAACATACACGAGCGAAAATCACAGTTTGGATTGTAGCCTTGGGCCTCTTTAGATAAAATGACACTTCCATAAAACAGCTTTTAGATAATTAATAAAGGTAAGTCTAAATTGATATTGGGGTACACGTGGGGGTACACTTTTTTTATTCTTCTTTATACTTTAACATATCTTACTGAATTACGTAATAAGACAAAACCCTTTACTGACAAGGATTTAGAGGCATAAGTGAGTATAAATAAATTTAGTCAAATAAAATGGGTGCACGTCCGCTTTCGACCTCGAATAAAAAGACCGCTGAAGTTATTTTCAGCGGTCTTTTACTTTATGGCTATTGTGGTTACAGGATATTCAGTACCTGTTCTTTAGCTTTTTCCAGCTCGTCTTTCATGTTGATGACTATCTGCTGTATTTCGGCATGATTTGCTTTTGAGCCGAGGGTGTTTATCTCGCGGCCTATCTCCTGCAGTACAAAATTCAGCTTACGGCCTATGGCCAGATCATTCTCTCTGATGATGGTGTGGAAGTAAGTACAGTGCTGATTCAGGCGTGTTTTCTCTTCTGAGAAGTCCATACGCTCCAGGTAATATATCATTTCCTGTTCCAGCCGGTTGGTATCTACCTTGTCACTACCTATCATTTCCTCCAGCATATTGGTAATGCGGGTACGTACGCGTTCTATGCGTTCTGTCTCAAAGGGAGCTACCTTGTTATGCAGGGCTTCTATATTGCTGATGCGGGCCGATATGTCGCGCAGCAGTGCCTCGCCTTCCTGCATGCGGTGCTGCATGAGGTCTTCGGCGGCACTTATTATTACGGCACGTACATGCTGCCATTCTTCTTCCGGCAGTACGTCCTGGTCGGCAGCTACTACCTCAGGCATGCGCATGAGGGTAGATAGTACGTTATCTTCTGGTATACCGGTGCGCTCTGCTATCTGTTTCATGCCCTGATAGTAGAAGAGTGCAAGGTCGGTATTGACCACCATGGGCTTTGATGCCCCCTCCTGCTTCACTGTAATGGTGAGATCTACTGTGCCGCGTACCAGCAGGCCGGAGAGCAGGGAGCGGATATCCAGCTCCCAGGAGCGTAGTATGGGTGGCAGCTTTGCCGAGAGGTCGAACTGTTTGCCATTGAGCGCTTTAAGCTCTGCTACTATCTGACGGTGGTTCACGATCGCTTCGGCTCTTCCGAAGCCGGTCATGGAATACAGCATATGAATGTGTTCTGTTTGCTAAAGGGCAAAGGTCGTGCAAATAAAATATGTGCCGTTGTTTTCTGGGAAAAGTTTATAAAATGCTCTTAAAAGCAGGGAAAAAGGGGGGATGGGGTTGATAATTGGTTATTTTTGTCCACGCTGCAACGTCATGATGCGAATACTGATTACTGTCCTTTTTTTACTGCTGTCGGTTGTTCCCTTATCCAGGGCGCAGACCAGTCATGTATATCCGTCGAAGGATACGCTGCTGGAGCGCAGGAAGCAGATAATGGAGGCTATAAAGGAGACTGAGCGGCAGCTGGAAGCCATAAAGAACGACAAGAAGGCTACAATGGGCCAGCTGCGTGCGCTACAGAATAAACTGGCCGACAGGCAGCGACTGATAGGCAATATTAATCAGGAGCTGCACCATATAGACAGGGATATTAAGGTGTCATCGCGCGAGGTGCAGACACTGACGCAGAAGCTGGACCAGCTGAAAATAAAGTATGCCCAATCTGTAAGGTACTCTTACAGTACCCGCAGCTCCTATGATATGCTGGCTTTCCTTTTTTCGTCGCGCGATTTCAATGATGCCATACGGAGGATGAAATACCTGAAGAAGTTCAGAGATTTCCGTAAGTATCAGGTAGTGCAGATAAACCAGACGCAGACACAGCTACAGCACAAGATAGGCACGCTCAATGCCGAAAAAACAGAGCAGGCACAGCTGCTGAATACGCAGGTAAAACAGAAGCAGGTACTACAGGAAGAGACTGACCAGACCAACCAGGTGGTGCAGGAGCTGAAAAGTAAAGAAAGCCGTTTGCTGGCCGATATAGAAAAGAACCGTAAGATAGCAGCCAACATCAGCAAGGCCATTAACAAAATCATAGACAGGGAGATGGCAAAAGCTGCTGCCGAGGCCCGCAAGGCACATGATGCCAAAGGTGGTGCCAATACCTCCAGGATAAAAGCATCGTCTGGTACAGAAGGGCCGGGCATAGCAGTTAACGAGCCTGCTGGCAGTTCTTCATCAAAAGGCAGATCTTCTGACGTGGAGTTGATGCTGACACCGGAAGATGTGGAACTGGCAGGTAATTTTGAAGGAAACAGGGGTAAAATGTACTGGCCTGTAGAGAAGGGATATATAACAGACCATTACGGTAAGCACCCGCATCCGCTGGCACCACAGGTAATGATAAATAATGACGGTATAGATATACAGACCAGTGAGGATGCCCGTGTAAGGTGTGTGTTCAAGGGGACTGTAACGTCAGTATTCTCTGTAGCCGGGGCCAATAAAATAGTAATGGTGAAGCACGGTAACTACTGTACTGTATATAACGGACTCTCGGCAGTATCTGTAAAAACAGGCGACGAGGTAGATGTAAAGCAGACGCTGGGTACTGTAGCTACCAATGATGAGGGGCTGCCTGTGGTAAACTTCCAGATATGGAAAGCACAGGGTAAGGGTAATGTGACGCTGAATCCGGAGCAGTGGATAGGGAAAGCCAGATAGGAAAGTACTACCAATATCTATAGCCGGGTAGTATGCAGCCCCCGGTATTTACGGCAGTTTAAAGTGTGGATTGTATATGATACCCAGCGGATTTCCCCATGGGTCGCGTACGGATGCTATTACAATATCTCCACCCACATTTGCAGGTGCTTCCAGTGGTGTAGCGCCTGCAGCTATGAGCTTATTATAGGCTTCTGCCACATCATCTACTCCCCAGTATGCGGTACCACCTATGGAGTGTGCATTTCCGTTTTCGTCATATGGGTGCAGCCCCAGCTCATAGCCACCTACAGTAAACCCTACATAAAACGGCTCATCGAAGTAGGGCTCAATGCCAAAGTTGCTGCAATACCACTCCTTTGCCTGGGCAAGATCAGGTACCATATATACAACTGTGCGAAGGCCATGTAGTTTTACTGACATAAGGGAGCGCTTTTAGTATTGTAAATATAGCAAACAGAGAGGGGATAGTTTAACAATGTGCAGTGCTAAATACTACTAACTTTATGTTATGATGAGCATGAAACAGATAGCAATGTGCATGGTGGCAGTCCTGGCATTCAGCCGGGGGGTATGGGCACAGCAGCAGATACCCTCAATGAGCATGGATGAGGTAATTAGCAGCACTTCGGCTAAGGATACAACATACATCATCAACTTCTGGGCTACATGGTGTGCACCCTGTGTACAGGAATTGCCGGAGTTTAACAGCCTGTATAAACACTATGAGGCCAAGCCGGTACGCGTGGTGCTGGTAAGTCTGGATTTTAAAGAAGATTATCCGATGAAGCTGGGGACTTTTCTGCAGCGGAAACGTATATTGCCTCAGGTGGTGTGGCTGAGTGATACCAACCCCAATGAGTTTGTCCCAAAGGTGGACAAAAGCTGGGAGGGCTCTATACCGGCTACTATGATAGTGCATCCGGGAACCGGCGAGCGTAAGTTTATAGAGGGGCAGGTAACAGAGAAGCAGGTGATAAAGATTGTAGACAGGATGGGGAAAGACTAACTAACATATTTGTGGTATAAAAGAGAATGCCCGGCAACCTGCCGGGCATTCTCTTTTGTTGTAGAACTGGTAGTTATTTGTGTGCGGATGCCCGCGTAGCATTGAGCGCAAATGCCGAAACTGCATGGTTTTTTACAGTAATGTCGTAGTTGTCCATAAACACATCGGCAAAAGCAATAACCGGCTTACCCGATACTTTGGCTGGCTGCATACGAACATCTGCAAGTAGTTTTTTAATAGATGATGCCAATGGATGGTCGCTTACATTGGCCCATGTGCCACCAGGTTCGCGCCTGCTGATGCCTTCATACTCATAGTAAACTACTTTTCCCTGCTCGTCGGTAATAACAGAGCGGAGGTCTATACGGTAAGTACCATCGGGCCATGAGGCACTGCGGAGGCCATCATTCAGCTTTTCTGAGATGTACTTTTCCAGGGATGCCCCGGCAATGGTAGCTTTGGTAGTAACCTGAGTAGCAGCAACAATTTTCTTACCGTTCATCTCTACCGGCACCGCAGCCTGACGACCTGTTTTTCCGGTCATGGATGTAGCTGCCGCTTGTGGTGCAGATAGCAGGAATGTATTACCATTATAGGTTACTTTATTGCCATTACGTACAAAGTCCTGAGCTGATGCTGAAAGTGAGCCAAGTGTTACGCTGGCGCAGAATACCCATACTAAGGGTTTACGAAATACAGACATAGTAGTTGTTTTTAGCAGTAGTTGTTCCTGTAACTCCGGATAAGTGGCAGAGCACAGACTGCTAAGATAAGTATTTATTCTAAGATATGAATAGTGGGGCTTGTAGCTCAGGATCAGATACTGGTAATCAGTTTATGGTTTCGGATTTCAAAAAATTGTCCTTTCAGCTCGTAGGGTTTTGCTGTGTCATTATCATACATTATTTCCAGTTTAGGGGCCTCATTTATCAGTTGTGCTGTAGCGCTGTTTATCCTAAGTTGCAGTGCCTTAGGTATGCTTGCTGAGACAGGGATGTGCCCGCTGCTATCTGCAGCAGCAGGACCATTTACCAGCCGTATCTGCATCAGTGTGTTGGGTGTGAGATGCCCGTCTCTGCCTATATACATTGCCGGGGTGCCTATCTGGTATGCGCCATCTTCCAGTTGCTCCAGCAGCGGGCCGAGGCCATCCATGAGCCAGAGCGAAAGACGCTGCTGGTTGCGCTCCAGGAATTGTATGCGGGCTTCTATCCATGTCTTTTCTGCAGAAGACGGTTGAGCGGTGTCTGCTGTATGCTGAACTTCTGTATGGCTTCCGGAAAAACAACCTGCTGAAACTGATAGTATCAGCAGGAGTACTGTACGTGTGAGCAGGGCGCTGCCCGCCGGACGGAAGCCCAGCATACGCAGCCGGGTGGCGAGGGGAGAGCCGGTCAGTGAGTGACCCGTGTATGGTGCTGCTATAAAGAGCGACTGTTCTAGTAAAAAATGCGCGTATCGTTCTGTGTTGATTCCATCTAATTCATCGGCCTGAAGCTCATGTACTATGCGTAGCCGATGGTAGTAAATATGTACCAGAGGATGAAACCATAGTAATATGCGCAATGATGTAAGGAGTAGTACATCGGCACGATGCATCAGTGTGCGGTGTCTTGATTCATGTGCCAGTATCATATGCCACTCTTCGTGGGTGTATGTGCTGCGCGCTGCAATGAAAAGGTAGCTACCCCATGAGAAGGGGGGATGTTGCTTTCCGGTTTCAATAACTGTCCAGCCATTATGGAGGTACTGGTTTGCATGGCGGTAGTAGTGGAATATTTTGCGGATGTCTATCAATACAAATGTCAGCATAATGACTGCTCCTGCTACCCAGATGATAGCAATAGTGTTTACAGATATATCTGTAAGGGAAGACGCATGAGTAGCCGCATCGATAGTTTGCCCGTCAGTAGCCCCATCTCTATTGCTACTGACGGGCAAAATGTACGCTATGGTGTGCGTGTGCAGTGGTATTGCCGGCAGTATAATGCCGGCAATAAGTGTAAGTAACAAAAATGAACGGCTGAATACATGTGTAGCACGCCCCTGCAGCAAAGAGTGGTAAGCTACCAGACTCAGCAGCCATGTGGCAGTGGCATTAATCATATACTCCATTGTGCCTTATTTATTGTCGTGAAATGGTGTGAGTACCGGTTTCTATATCAGGAAAAGGTGACTTTGTGGTTCTTGACAATAATTTTGCGCATACCCAGCATTACATCAGGATTATATGCTACTTTCCTGCCTGCTGCTGAGGCCGGTGTCATGGCAGGTAGTGCAGCTATTAGTTTATTCACTTTGTCGCCTATTTTCTTTGTTATCTCTTCACCCATAGGGCCTTCTTTTCCGCTCCCATTCAGATTTTTACTGTATATACCGCCATACTCATAGTAGGCAACCGCTCCTGTAGCATCAACCAGCAGATAGTGTACATCCACAGAGTAGCGTCCATCAGTAAGGGTGGAGAGCTCATCCTGCAGGCCGGTAAGCAGATAGTCTTCTATATTTCCTGATGCCGGCCTGGATGGGCTTGCCTTGTCATCACTGTTATAGATTTTCTCTCCGTTTAGTTTCAGTGGATAAGGAGCAATAGATACTTCCATGTTTTCACTGCCTTTGAGCATCAGCTTATTTGCCGGAGCTGTAAAAGTGACCTTATTGTCCTTCATCGCCATTTTGCCGTCATGTTCTTTATTCTGTGCGCTGATTGTATCAGAAAAGAATAACGCAGAGCAGGCTATTACGGGTGCCAGTAGCAGTGAACGCACGCCCGGACGTGAGGGGGAATTTATTTGTAACATCATGATTCTTGTTTTTATTGGTGAACGATTAAAAGAATGTGTGATGAGCGGTGCAGAGGCAAGCATGGACTGCTCCAGCAGAAACCGGCTATAGCTACCAGTGTCAGCAGCACCTGCATCGGCCTGATACTCATGTACCATAAGCAGCCGGTTGTGGTAACTATACACAAGGGGGTGAAACCAGCATACAATACGGAGCAGATGGAGCAGTAAGAGGTCGGCAAGATGTAGCATTCCGGTATGGCGGGCTTCATGTTGTATCAGCATTTGCCATTCGGCTACGGAGTAGCTGTTTTTGTTGCTTATGAAAAGTGTATTTCTGAATGAAAAGGGCGCATGCGGTTTCCCGGTCTCAATAATGGTCCACATCCCTTCTCGTGTTACCTTACCGGTACGGTGGTATCGTATCACCTTTACACCATCTGCTATCAGTATTATGGCTGTGATGGTAGCGCCGGCTATCCACAGCAGCCATAGTATGGAGTATTGCGGGCTTTGTACATCTGGTGCCAGTGCAGTTGTTACTGTCTGTTTTGCAGTAATCACTTCTCTTACCTGCCTGTGTAATATTTTAGGTACTGCAGTTTCGGGCTGCTGCCAGTGAATGAGTGGCAGCAATATACCCAGCAGAAGTGTGAACAGCAGATAGAATCTGTTGTAACCATGATGGCTCTGCCTGCGGAGAAAACCATCAAACATCAGCAGACTCAGCAGCCATATGGCGGAGGCATTGAGTAGGTATTGTGTCATGGGATACTGGTTATAGCAATATGATTGGCATGGGTAGTGTCTGATCCACAACTAACGGTGATATCCTCGATGTATATCTTCACTTTTTTTTCTGTGAATTTCCGCAGGAAGTTCATCTGATTTTCTGTCAGCTTATTGCCTTTGTTTCTGAATGGCCCGAAGAGATTACCTCCTGATGGCACAAATGATACCTGAAATCCGCTTATGGTACAGCCCTGGCTCTCTGCTTTCAGTGTGGCATGTTCCATGATGTATTGATGTTTTACTTCGCCTTTTAATGCGTCAGCAAAGTGGACTGTTGTGGTCTTATTCTGTGACTGTGCATGGCAACAGTGGGTTGTGGTAAGCAGGGTAGCAATTGCTGCGATTATTAATGCCCTTTTCTTCATATCGGTGTGTTTAGTTTTATTTGGTAACAGCCTATTGCTGCTGAAGATGAGTTATTTGCCAGAGAGTAACGGTGAGACCATAGATCGGCTATGTGTATGCGGTACTTTACGGTGTATGAATATACCGTAAACAGACAGGCTGATGAGCCAGATACAACTAACGTTAAACAGGTAGCTATACATACAGCTTACTTTTTCTGATTTTTTTCCAATGTTTTCATGAGTTCATTCAGTTCTTTCAGATTCATATCCTGACTTTGTACCAGATAGCTTACCAGCATTCTGGGTGACCCACCAAAGTATTTTGACAGCAGACTCTGCACGCCATGACCTGCATATTCCTCCCTGCTCACTATTGGGAAATATTCATGCGTTTTGCCATATGCTTTATGATCTACAAATCCTTTCTTTTCCAGCAGGCGTACTACAGATGATACCGTACTGTGGGGTATGTCTGGGTCACCCAGCTCTTCAATTATATCTCTTACAAGACATCGGCCCAGGTCCCAAATTATCTGCATTACTTCTTCTTCAGCTTTGGTAAGTGTCTGTATCGTTTTATTCCGCTTCATAACGTAAATATACGTTACAAAGCGTAAAAAACAAATTAATATAGTTGTGAGGATAATTAAGACATGAAAAAAAGCCGGTGTATCACCGGCTGTAAATAACAAATATGGACAATAGTGCCTTAAATGGCAACGCCAAACTGGCGCAGATGGTGTGTGCTGTGTTTATGAAGTAACTGTACCTGAAGGTCAAAAGTGAGGGCTCCGAAAAATGGGTTGTTAGTGACCTTTCCTGGCTCATTTTCGTAAACCAGAAAGAAGTGTTCCAGTTCCTCTTTCAGCTCCTGTATTGCCAGCTCTTTAGTAGCATGGCGTGGTAGTGGTGGCTCATCGGCCATAAGTGAGTTTGGTGTGTTTTCTCTAAAGGGCTTTTCGCTGGCCAGGAATGTCTGCATACGAGGTATATGTTCGCCCGGAGTGACAATATCCATATGTGTACGTCCGCTGGCAATGCGTACATAGTCTGCCATATGTTCTATCATCTGCCGAACATTCATTTTGCCCCATAAGGGAGTAGTGTTTTCATCCAGCTGCTGTAAGGCAGGTATATATTCATGGCGCAGGAAGTTTGCTTTTTGCTGCAGGTTTTCCATTGTTGTCATTCAGTTTTGTCTTTTGTGTACAGTATTGATAATCTATATGGAGTGAGTGCTACTGGTGTTAATCCTGTATGTTTTTTCTGGTAGCGTATTTTATTTTCTTACTCAGTTCTGTAAATGGTTTTTCTGCTATGAGGTAATATAACCATGCTACCAAAATGCAGGTCACTATACATATGATTAATCTTATGCCCACATAACCATCACCAGCTATTTTTCCGGTTGCAACCATGATTCTGTGTATGACAAGAGAATGGGTGAGGTAGAGAGAGTATGATATAGTACCAAGAAAGATAAATGCTTTTGGTACACTTTTGATATAGTGAATTGCGATAAGAGAAAGTGCGCTGATGGCAGCAAGCATAACACCATTTACTTTATCAAAAATGATACAGGTAGCGAGGTTGGCAGCTATTAGTATTAAAAATTCAGTACGGGCAATAATGTTGCACCGAAACATAAACAGTGCAATACCCATAAGAAAGTAAGGCAGGAAGGTAAAGAGGTGCCCGTTGAACAGGGGAGCCTGTTCCGGTTGCGCATATATTGTCATTGATATAGCTGCAAGTAGTATCAATGCTACATTTGTCAGATGGCGTATGATGTTATGCTTATGGATGATCAGGGGAAAAAGTACTCCTATAAAAATGTAGTATTCAAACTCTATTGCCAGTGTCCAGTAAACCGGACTCAGCCATTTTTTTCCGGTAAATGCATTTATGTAACCTATGTGTCCCAGAACATTGCCCCAGTCTATTACAGTACCTGGTGGCACTCCTTTATATAGCGGAGTGAAAAAAATGAAGTAGTTAAGTATGAGGAAAATGATGATGGAAATAATGTATGGTGGTTCTATCCTTACTATCCGGCGAATCATAAGGCTACCGAACTCCGCTATTTTGTATTTGTTTTTATACATGGAGTAGGGGATAATAAATCCTGAGATAATAAAGAATATCTCTACCCCCGACCAGCCCCATGCACATAGCTTACGTACTATGTTCTCTTCGGGTAGATACTGAGTATTGGCTACGGAATGTGACAGTACGACCATCAAAGCAGCAATGCCTCTCAGCAATTGTATGGATAATATATTGCCGGATGCTTTATCTTTTGTCATACTTACAGCAGGTGTAACTTATATTAATACCGTCAGTTACACGGTTACATGAGTTGTTTTATCAGTGCTTCCTGCGTCATTCCTTCTGCCTCTGCCTTATAATTACGCAATATACGGTGGCGCAATACCGGTAATGCCATTGCCTTCACATCTTCTATATCCGGGGAATATTTACCATGGATAAGTGCATGACATTTTGCACCCAGTACCAGGTACTGAGATGCGCGCGGACCTGCACCATATGCCAGGAACTGCGTCGCCGCCTGGGCTGCACCTGAGCTGCCGGGTCTTGTTTTCTGCACCAGTCCTACTGCGTACTCCAGTACATTGTCTGCAACGGGTACCCGACGTACGAGGTCCTGAAAATACAGGATTTCTTCTGCGCTCATTACACTGGACAAGTCGGGTGTGCGTGCTCCGGTAGTATTACGTACTATGGTTACCTCATCGGCAAATGATGGATAGTCCAGTGTTACCTGAAACATGAAGCGGTCCAGTTGCGCCTCAGGCAGCGGGTAAGTACCTTCCTGTTCTATGGGGTTTTGTGTGGCAAGTACAAAAAACGGAGATGGCAGTTTATAGAGTGTACCTCCGGCGGTAACATTGCGCTCCTGCATAGCCTCAAGCAGTGCCGACTGTGTTTTGGGAGGTGTACGGTTTATTTCATCCGCCAGTATTATGTTGGCAAAAATGGGGCCTTTAATAAACTGAAATGCACGTTGTTCATTGAGAATCTCTGCACCTACAATGTCTGAAGGCATAAGGTCTGGTGTAAACTGTATGCGCTTGAATGATAAGTCCAGTACATCTGATATGGTTTTTACCAGCAGTGTTTTAGCAAGCCCGGGCACACCTACCAGCAGACTATGACCATTGCAAAGTATGGCAATGATTAGCTTTTCTACCACATCTTCCTGTCCTACTATGACATTGCCTATGTTTTTTCTTACCTCTCTTACTTTCTCTTTCAGTGCATCTGCACCTGCGGTATCTGTTGCGTACATTAGTAAATCTTCTTATTTAGAGCCTCATTTGCCGTCCTGTAACGGGACGGTACGAAAGGGGAAAGTTCCATTATTTTGCGTAACTAACAAAATAATACAGCCTGCAATGGAAGACATTACAATAAGAAAAGCACAGCAACAGGTAGATGAATGGATACGTACAGTAGGGGTGCGGTACTTTGGTGAGCTTACAAACCTGGGTATATTAATGGAAGAAGTAGGTGAGCTTTCGAGACTTATGGTGCGTAAATATGGTGAGCAGTCTTTTAAAGAAAGCGACAGGCAGAAAGAGATGGCTGATGAAATGGCTGATGTGTTATGGGTGCTGTTATGTCTTGCCAATCAGACGGGTGTAAACCTGACCGATGCACTGGAGAAAAACTTTGATAAGAAGAATATACGGGATGCTAACCGCCATCGTAAGAACGATAAACTGAAGTAGTTTCCTGTTTTGGGGTTACAGCTACAAAAGTAACCGACACACTTAAATAGATATGGAATGCGTATGCATTGCCATCAGATATGATGAACATACATTTGCGATAAATACAATGTTATGAAAAAATTATATCTGGCTCTTGTAGGTTTATTGCTACATGGGTCTCTATGTGTTGCCAAAGAAGTCCCTGTAACAACTGCACGTACCGTAGGTTATCATTTTCTGAAGCAGAAAGGTATAGCACCCGGCAGTGAGGGTGATATGTCTCTGGTATATGCACCCGCATCAGGAAAGGCTGGGTTATTCATTTTCACTACCGATCATTCTTTTGTCGTTGTATCGGGCGACGATGCTACGGAGCCGGTACTTGGTTATTCAGGCAGCAACCCTTTTATTACAGAGGATATGCCGGTGCAGGTGCGCGAGTTTCTGGAGGGATATACAGGACAGATAGAGGAAATAGCCGCAGCACATCTGCAGGCAAATGCTGCAACAGAGCGTAAATGGCAGAATCTGATAGCGAACAGGGTAGAGACAGCAGCTAAAACTACAGCGGTAGCACCACTAATAGCCACCCGATGGAATCAGTCGCCATACTACAATGACATGTGTCCATACGACTATGCAGGTGGCGGGCGCTCTGTGACCGGCTGTGTAGCTACTGCTATGGCTCAGGTAATGAAATACTGGAACTGGCCGGCTACCGGCACCGGTATACATTCTTACTCTTCTTCGTGCTGTGGTACACTGTCTGCCAACTTTGGCAGTACTACTTACAACTGGTCGTCTATGCCCAATACCATATCATCGGCCAATGCAGCCATAGCTACACTGATGAGCCATGCGGGTATAAGCGTAGATATGAGCTACAGTGCCAGCAGCAGCGGCGCCTATGTGGTTTCTTCGGCCAGCCCTGTTACGCACTGTGCAGAGTATGCATTCAGAACTTACTTTAACTATGACCCGGCTATGCATGGGGAGGAGCGTGTATCCTATAGCGAAAGTGCATGGATAAACATGCTGAAAAGCGAGCTGGATGCCAGCCGGCCTGTGCTTATGGCGGGTTTTGGTACCGGTGGTGGCCACTGTTTTATAGCTGATGGCTATGATGCGTCCAACTATTTTCACATGAACTGGGGCTGGGGTGGTTACTCAGATGGCTACTTTAGTATCAATGCGCTTAATCCCGGTGGCCTGGGTACCGGTGGCGGTAGTGGTGGCTATAACAGTGGCCAGCAGGCAATTATAAACCTCAAGCCTAACACAGGAACGCCTACTGCATCGCTGGAGCTGTATGACTATATATATTCTACCTCGCCTACCATATTCTATACCGATGCATTTACTATCAGTACTATTGTTGCCAATCCGGGTACAACTACATTCTCAGGCACGGTATGCGCAGCTGCTTTTACAACATCGGGTTCATTTGTGACCTTTATTGATTCTGTTACAGGTGTTTCTCTGTCGCCGGGATGGACATCAGGCACTCTTAATTTCAGTACTACGGGTCTCCTGTCTATGCTTCCCGGTACATATGCTATTGGTATCCTGTCCCGCACGCCGGGCGGTGGATGGGTAACTGTAAGTAACAGTGGGCCATACACGAACTTTGTAACTATGGATGTGGTAAATCATAATCCTGTACAGATGGCATCGGTAATGAACCTTACCCCTACAACATTTGTACAGGGAGCAGCAGGCTCCGTAAACCTGAATCTGCAGAATGACGGTGCATCTTTCTCCGGCTCATATGATGTGTCATTATATAATCTGGATGGTACCCATAATTGTACTATTCAGACAATGAGCGGTATGACACTGCCGGCAGGATATACTTATACCAGTCCGTTTCTTACATTCAGTACATCAGCTGTTACTGCTGCGCCAGGTACCTATCTTATGGCGGTAATGTATAATCCAGGTCCGGGCTGGTACCTGTGTGGTACAGATTATTTCCCAAACCCTATTTATGTGACAGTAGCTGCGCCTCCTCCGTCTCCGGATATATATGAGGTAAATAATACCGTATCTGCAGCTTACAATCTGCCCCTTACATTCAGTGGCGATGTAGCCAACAAGAGTACCACTGGTTCTAACTTCCATACTACCAGTGATGTGGACTACTACAAGATAGTACTGGCTCCTGGATATAACTATACTATCAATGCCCGTGTAAATGATGAGGCCAGCTCAGATGATGGTGTTACATATACCTTAGATGCTGTCTGGTCTTATTCTACTGATGGAGGCACTACGTGGTCGTCAGTATATGGCGATGTAATGTCTGGCTCTATAGTATTGGGTGGTCTCACCGGTGGTACCGTACTGTTCAAAGTTTCTCCTGCGTTTGCAGGCAATCTGGGTACTTATCTGCTGAAGCTGAGCAGTATCACCAGAACTACCAGCTCTGTAACACTGCAGGATATGTCGCTGGGTAGTGCGCGGGTGTTTCCTAATCCGGCAAGCGAAGCAGTTACGGTAGATATCAGCAGTACCGGTACGCAGGGCGAATATGTGTCTGTAACAGATATGGTAGGCAGGGTAGTGTACACTGCCAGTGTGCATGGGGCTACTATGGTAAGTATTCCCGTTGCGCAATTGCCTGCAGGTAGCTATATTGTAACCTTGCAAACCAATGCCGGAACACTGAAGCGGCAGGTGGCTGTAAGCAGGTAACTCCTGGTATATAACAAGAGTATGCAACTGCTGCACGCCCTGGCTGCAGCAGTTGCTTTTTAGTACAATTTTTAAAAAGGATATACCTATGACATCAAAAACAGCAGCCATAGCCGCAGCAATACTTACCTGTATGAGCATTACGGCAATAGCCCAGCCTGTGGGCGTACCTGGGCCACATTTGATTGTTTACAAGACAAAGAAAAACTTCAAAAAACTGGTGCCCGTTTTGCTTTCAGAGGATGGGAAGCGGATAGTGACCTATCCTGCACCACAGGACCTTGCAGCAGCCGGGAAGGATGCTATGCCTGTATCACTAAAGAAGGGATATCTGATGGATAACCGTGGTATTGGCGCTAATGTTGCATTCCTGAACATCAGCTACCGTAAGTATGCTCATATGAAAGAGCCGTTCAGCCAGGAAAAGATGATGGACATGATAAAATGTAAAGATCCACTGGAAGTGTTGTGTGACTGTGGCCTCAGATCAGGATATCCCAACCCCGAAGCAGCTGTTAATAAGATGATAGAGGACGGTACCCTGCTGCAGCGGTGTAAGGTGCTGAAACAGAAAAGCAGTAAGTGATTAGCGGCATTGCCCTAAATTTGTGAAGAGCAATGCTGAAAGCAAGTTTTACAACTGGTGTTACAGAGGCTGGCTGTGATGAGGCTGGCCGGGGATGTCTTGCCGGCCCCGTTTTTTCTGCTGCAGTTATTTTACCTCCCGGTTTTTTTCATCCTCTTTTGAATGATTCTAAAAAGCTGACAGAGGCCCACCGTTATGAGCTGCGCCCGGTTATAGAGGAGCAGGCAATAGCATGGGCAGTAGCGCAGAGCAGTGTAGAAATCATAGACAGTATCAATATTCTGAAAGCATCTTTTCAGGCAATGCACAGGGCTATAGATGAGCTGGAGGTGCGGCCGGAACTATTATTGATAGATGGCCATATTTTCCCGCCTTACTTTGGTATAGCGCATCAGTGTATAGTGAAGGGTGACGGTAAATATGCCTCCATTGCTGCTGCCAGTATACTGGCCAAAACATACCGGGATGACTATATGATGCAGATACACAGTGAATTTCCCCAATATAAATGGAACAGAAATAAAGGATACGGAACGGCAGCTCATATGGCTGAAATCAAGGCTCATGGCATAAGCAGGCATCACAGACGGTCTTTTGCGCCCTGCAGTAATGTTAACTAATTGTTTCCCGAATATTAACTTAACCCAAGAGTAAACTTGAGGTAACAATATGATAATATAAGACGCTCACTTTTGCATCAAAATTTATTCGATGCGAAGCTTTGCTTTAATTACGCTCTTATTGTGTTCTTATTTTAATGTGCTGGCCGGGGGCAAAATCACCGGAAAAGTAACGGACGAGAAAAGCGGTGAAACCGTGATTGGTGCCGTAGTTGTGGTTAAAGGTACGTCTTTGGGAGCAACTACTGATATAGACGGAAATTTTATGCTCACCGCTGATGCAGGTACCTATACGCTGGAAATAAAGTATGTAGGTTATCAGACAAAAGAAGTATCGGATGTAGTTGTTACAGATAATAAGGAAACAAATGTAGCAATAGCCATTTCGCAATCGTCTGCAACGGAACTTAAGGAAGTTGTTGTAAGAACATCTCTTAAAAAAGAGAACATCAGTGCAATGATACTTTACCAGAAGAATACAAATACCGTAGCACAGGTAGTATCAGCAGAGGCAATAAGGAAATCACCGGACAGAAATACCGGGGAAGTGCTGAAACGTGTATCTTCTGCGTCGATACAGGAAGGTAAGTATCTCGTAGTGCGTGGGCTTGCAGACCGTTACAATCAGGCGACATTGAACGGCACCCTGCTTTCCAGTACTGAACCAGACCGCAAAACATTTTCTTTTGACCTGTTTCCCTCTGGTATGATAGACAATATAGTGGTGAATAAAGCTGCAACACCCGATTTGCCGGGTGAATTTGCCGGTGGCCTTATTCAGGTAAACACCAGAGATATACCGTCGAAAGATTTCTTTGCGATTCAGGTAGGGTCCGGTGCGAATCTTCAGACTATAGGTAAGGACTTTGCTTACAATAACGGTGGTAAATTCGATTGGCTGGGTATAGATGATGGCACAAGAAAGCTACCGGGAAGTGTTCCGGATAAAGACGGCTTCAGAAGCCTTAGTATTGATGACAGGAATACGCTGGCAAAGGATTTGACCAACGATTGGGGTTACAATACACGCAGCGGTATGCCACATGCTTCTGTTCAGGCATCAGGTGGACTCAACAGAACACTGGCTGGTGAAAAGAAGTTCGGGGCCATTGTTGCAGTCAATTACAATAAGCAGAATGTACGTACAGACCTTACCCGTACTTTCTTTAATCAGCAGGTAGGTGCAGTAGAGACAACACTTGATTTTAAGGAAAAATTGTATGCTCAGGAAATGTTGTGGGGCGCTCTTGCGAACATGACGCTGGAGTTGAACAAAAACAATCGCATATATTTCAGGAATTTATACAATATAAATGCTATTGATAACACATTGGTTCGTGAGGGCCGGAATAATGACTATGGCGCGGATGTAAAAGCTTATCAGCTTGCATTTAAGAGCACATCGTTTATGAATAACCAGCTGGCAGGCAGCCATTTTCTTGAAAAGCAGAAGATAAAGCTAAACTGGAACGCGGGTTACGTACGGTTACGTCAAAATCAGCCCAACCTTCGCCGTATGGAATATCGCCGCTCAGATGGGGATAGTCAGTATGTAGCACTTGTTCCGTCATTCCTCCCTTCACTTGCCTCCTCAAGCATGTTCTACTCTTCCCTTGCCGACAACATTATGATAGGTGGTGTTGATGGCTCCCATCAGTTTAAAATGTTTGGTCATAACCAGACATTTAAGGCAGGTTATATGGTTCAGTCAAAATCGCGGGACTTCAAGTCTCGACCATTTGGAATAACCGGAGGCACTCCAGATATGCTAACGCTTGCACCGAATGAGATATTTGCTCCACAGAATATGGGTGCCGGTGGGTTTACACTTAGCGAATTGAGTGACAAAGATTATGATTACAGTGCTGGTAGCCTGTTAAATGCTGGTTTTGCGATGCTTGATAATTCATTTGGTGAGCAGTACAGGCTGGTGTGGGGTGTCAGGTATGAGAATTTTAATCAGACGCTAAATGGCTTCAGGAGTAATAAACCTGTATCTGTTGACCGTAATGTGGGTGACTTTCTTCCATCTTTCAACTTTACCTATAAGCCAACAGAAAAAACCAATGTGAGGCTTTGTGGCTCGCAGACTGTTATACGCCCGGAGTTCAGAGAGCTATCTCCATTCGCATTCTATGACTTTGAGTTATTAGCTTCTGTGCAAGGTAACCCTGATCTTGTTCGTACCAAAATTACCAACCTTGATTTGAGATATGAACTCTATCCACGATCTGGAGAGATAGTGACTGTAGGTGTATTCTACAAATATTTTAAGAACCCTATAGAGTTGTTCTTTAATGAGTCTGGAGTAAATACATTCTCCTTTACGTATAATAATGCACCTTCTGCAGAAAGCTATGGTACAGAAGTTGAATTCCGTAAGCGGCTCGATTTTCTTTTTGGAGACGCAATGGCACCATTTACAGTTTTTGCAAATGCCTCTTACATATTTAATAACGTAAACTTTGATATAGTATCAGCTTCGGGAGAAAAAGTTAAGGTTGACAGACCCATGCAGGGGCAGTCACCTTATGTTATCAACAGTGGTATTCAGTTTGATGGTGAAAAGACCGGAACAAACATCACTCTGCTATTTAACATGATTGGTCGCAGGATATTCCTGGTGGGCAATGAGCAAAATCCTAACATTTGGGAAGCTCCCAGACCACTCTTTGACTTTCAGATATCTCAGAATGTGCTGAAGAGCAGAGGTGCTATAAAGTTAAGCCTGACAGACATACTGAATCGTACGGCTAACTTCTATCAGGATAGGAATGATAATGGAAAATATGATGCAGCAGACTTTCTCCGTATATCTCGTGTAAGAGGTACCAATCTGTCGCTCGCATTTACATATAATTTTTAACAGGTATTTCTGTTACTGGCTTTTTGCCGGCCTTATACATAGGGTGCATCTGAATAAAGATGCACCCTATGTATTTCTGGTATATACGATGGTGGTTTTTTATAAACTATTTATTGGAGTAATAGTGTTTATACTTTTTAAAACTTCTCTTTCGCTTAATGTTGGCTTAATAATGCGATAATATGCCTGCATGAATTTTGTCTAAAATTTAAACAAAAATGAAAAAACTTATTCTTGGCATTACAGCTATCTCCCTGGTTGTTGCGGTATCCTGTAAGAAGAAAAATGATGATCCTACTCCTGTTGATCCTCCGGTGAATACAGAAGATCCTCTGGGTTACACGCTTAACGCAGACATCACATCAAACAGAACGCTCCTTGCTGGTAAGACTTACACAATGGAATCAATGATTTATGTGAAGAATGGCGCTACACTTACCATTGGAAAAGGAACTACCATTAAGGTAAACAAAGGAAAGAATGCTCTTATTATCACAAGAGGTGCTAAGATCATGGCTGAAGGTACAGTTGATAGCCCTATCGTGTTCACATCAGGTGAGGCTACTCCTGGTTACGGCGATTGGGGTGGTATTGTAATGCTTGGTAAAGCAACTACGAATGCAAGCTTCAACAGCCAGCCGGGTGTTGGTGAGATTGAAGGTGGTGTAAACAACTCATCTAATGATGGTTTATATGGTGGTACAGATGATAACGATAACTCAGGAAAGCTGAAGTATGTTCGTATCGAGTACGGCGGATATCCTTTCCAGCCTGATAAGGAGCTGAACTCTCTTACTATGGGTGCCGTAGGTGCCGGTACTGAGATTGATTATGTTCAGTGTTCTTATGGCTATGATGATGCATTTGAGTGGTTTGGTGGTACTGTAAACTGTAAGCACCTTATCGCTTATAAGACTTTGGATGACAATTTTGACTGTGACTTCGGTTTCCGTGGTAGTGTTCAGTTCGCACTGGCTATTCCTGATGCTACCAAAGCTGATATCTCTGGTAGTAATGGTTTTGAAGTTGACAACGATGCGACAGGTTCTACTACAGCTCCATTTACAGCTCCAATTTTCGCTAACGTTACGATCATAGGTCCTAAGGAAACATCTACTACTACTATAGATGGTAACTTCAAGCGTGCAGCACACCTGCGCAGAAACTCACGTATCTCTATCTTCAACAGTGTTGTTATGGGTTATCCTACAGGTATCCTGCTGGATGGTTCTAAATGTGCTACTAACCTCACTGACGGTACTATGGAACTGCGTGGTATAACTGTAGCAGGTTGCGCGAAGTCTTTCGATACTGTAGGTACATCTTCTGTGGCAGCACTTGGTGGTCTTGAGAACTACCTTGTAACTACAAACGCTTCATGGAACAATGCTAAAGCAACTAACACAAGCGATGTAAATCTCGTAGCTGCTTATGGTGCAGGTAGTGCTTTCAATCCTAATCCAAATTCAGGTTCTCCACTTACTTCAGGTGTAGTAAGTAGTACTAAGATGGGTTCTTTCTTCACTACTGTTAGCTATCGCGGCGCTTGTAGCGTGAACGACACATGGTGGAAGACATGGACTAAATTCTAAGGAGTTTTGATGTAAATATTCTTTGTGTAATGCAGCCACCTTACAAAAGGTGGCTGCATTATTTTTGAAATATACTCTTGTGGCAATTTATAAATGCAAGGCTATCTTTGTCCATTATGCCGTCTATCAGGATATTGTTATTTGGAATAACAAGAGAAATAGTTGGATCTGACAGTATTGAACTGATAGTTGCAGAGTTTGCTACTGTGGCAGAAATAAAACAACGTATGCTAATGTCGTACCCGCCACTTAGGCTATTACGTTCACTGACAATGGCTGTAAACGGTGTCTATGCTGACGGAGATACTGTTGTAACTGATAATGATGAAATAGCAATGATACCTCCTGTAAGTGGTGGCTGAAAGTATGGAAAAGCAATATGATATCAGCATATCGGACAAGGCACTGGATACGGGTATGTGTAGCAGGTGGGTGGCAAATGCTGCATCCGGCGGCATAAATCTGTTTGTGGGCACTGTGCGTAACAGTACGGGAGGAAAAGAAGTATTGCGTCTTGAGTTTGAGGCTTATGAACGCATGGCATATACCGAGATGGAAAAAATTGCTATTGCGGCACTGAAGCAATGGCCACTGCACCGTATTCTTATACATCACCGCACCGGGGTGCTGCTGCCGGGCGAAACGGCGGTGATAATAGCTGTGAGCGCAGCCCATCGTGATGCCGCTTTTGATGCATGCAGATATGCTATAGACACGCTGAAGCAGACAGTACCTATCTGGAAAAAGGAAGTATTTGCCGATGGTGAGGTGTGGGTAGCGGCACATCCTTAGCGATTATTGAGCGGGCTTATGTATCGATAATCTTTTTGAAAACGCTTTACAGTACATTTGTCGGGCGTGGCATGCACCACTCTGAATAAAAACAGAACAGTTATGGAAATAAAGCAATTATATACCAATTGCCTGAGCGAAGCAGCTTACTTTATAGCCAGTGATGGCGAGGCAGCTGTTATAGACCCGCTGCGTGATGTAGATACGTATATCGGCATGGCTGCAGAAAGGGGGGTAAAAATTAAGTACATTTTCGAGACACACTTTCATGCCGATTTTGTGAGTGGGCATGTTGACCTTTCACAGAAGACCGGTGCCCCCATTGTTTATGGACCAGATACGCATGCGTCATTCAAAGTGCATCTGGCCAGCGATGGTGAGGAGTTCAAAATAGGGAAACTAACCATTAAAGCGCTGCATACACCCGGGCATACACTGGAAAGCACCTGTTACCTCCTCAATGATGAGGACGGTAAGCCATATTGTATCTTCACAGGAGACACACTTTTTGTAGGTGATGTAGGCAGACCAGACCTTTTCAGTGGCAACCTTAGTAAAGAAGACCTGGCAGGAATGATGTATGACTCGTTACAGCAGAAAATAAAGCCGCTTGAAGACCATATCATCGTTTACCCGGCTCATGGGCCCGGTAGCTCCTGCGGTAAAAATCTGGGACCGGAAACGTTCAGTACCATAGGTGCACAGAAGGAGACAAACTATGCGCTGAAGGAAATGACAAAAGAAGATTTCATAAAAACTGTTACAAGTGGGTTGGCTGCTCCTCCTGCATATTTCCCTATTAACGCCCGTATCAATAAAGAAGGATATGATAGCCTTGACGATGTGATGGGAACCGGCATGCAGGCGCTGAGCATTGCCGACTTTAAGACCCTGGTGAAGGAAGGTGCATGGATACTTGATACCCGCCCTGCTGGCGTATTTACCGGCGGCTTTGTGCCCGGTGCGGTAAGCATAGGCCTGGATGGCAGATTTGCAGAGTGGGCCGGTATGATACTACCATACAACAGGAATCTGGTTTTGGTTACAGAGCCGGGTAAAGAACAGGAAAGTATTGTACGGCTGGCACGCGTGGGAATAGATAATGTACAGGGTTATCTGGCCGGAGGCTATGAGGCATGGCAGCAGGCCGGAGAGCGTATAGACATGATCATAGATATAGAGCCTGATGAGCTGGTGATGGATATGCCGCATGACGATATGCTGGAAGTGGTAGATGTGCGCAAGCCATCAGAGTTTGAAGCCGGTCATGTAAAAGGCGCAGTAAATGCACCTTTGGATACGCTTGCCGACCCTGTAAACATAGCCATGATAGACGATGAGCGTAACCTGTATATACATTGTGCCGGTGGCTACCGCTCTGTGATAGCGGCATCACTGCTGAAGCGGGAAGGATATCACAACCTGCGTAATGTACTGGGCGGTTTTGGGAAAATAAAAAATGAGAAAGGAGCAGCAATTGTTTACCCTGATAAGGTAAAAGCATAACTACTGTTGCAGCACCAGAATAAAGGCCCGGCACACAATGCCGGGCCTTTATTCTATTTATTCAGTTCTATTGGCATTACCATTTCTTTGCCATCGCGTAGAATGTGTACCTCTGTTTTTTGACCGGGAGCAAACTTTCCCAGTGCTTCCATATAGGTTTGCATACCGGATATTTTATGCTCACCCAGCTGGGTGATGACATCTCCGGCTTTTATTCCCGCTTTCGCAGCTGGCCTGTTGTCAGAAACACCATCGGCCCGCACACCACCACCATCAAATGTATAGTCTGGCATAATGCCCAGTGATACTTTAAAGCGGGTCTTACCCATTGTGGTGTTGCGCGTCACAGTGTAGTGTGGCTTCACATTTTTCTGATCCATCTCAGTTACTATCCGGGTAATGTAATTAAGTACCATCAGCTCCCCGTTATAGTTAATCTTATCAGCTACATCTGTTGGTTTATGGTAGTCTTTATGGGTACCCGTGAAAAAGAACAGTACAGGTATTCCTGCATTATAGAAGCTTGTATGATCTGAAGGACCCATACCTGCACTATCTATTACCAATTTAAAATCACTTCCAGCCATATCCACGGCACGGCTCCATGAGGGCGATGTGCCTACGCCTCCCAGGGTAAGGGCATGTGTGCTGTCATTAAGGCGGCCCACCATATCCATATTTATCATATAGGCTATACGGTTACTGTCCAGTCCTTCCGTTTTTACATATGCCTTGGAGCCATACAGTCCCAGCTCTTCGCCTGAAAAGTTTACAAACATGTAGTTGTAGTTGTGCAGTTTTCTGTTTCCCTTGATACGTGCTGCCATTTCCAGGAGCGCCGCCGTGCCGCTGGCATTATCGTCGGCACCATGGTGTATCAGATGGTCCTTGTCGGCATTGGCATGAAGGCTGTTGTGGTCTTCGCCATACCCCAGATGGTCGTAGTGAGCACCCAGGACCACTGTATATTTTGCGCCGTTATCAATATAGGCTGCCAGATTACTGCCCATACGCTCAGCTTTGCTGATGCTTACATTCAGGTTAGTATAAACGCCCGCTTTTCCTGTGCGGTTTTCAGTTACAGCACGCTGCCATGCTTTATGACTTACAAATACTACCGGTATGGATACTGTTTCGTAGTCTGAGTGCCTGCTGAATTGTGGTGGATATTTTGCACCTATGTTGTCATAAAAAACAACTCCTTTAGCTCCTTTTGATGCGGCATCACGTGCGCGGTCAAAAATTGCTTTCTCCCAGTCAAAGTGAGGGTTTTCTGCTTCTTCAGCATCGGCATAGAGTGCCATCAGCCATATACTTTCCTGTTCCAGTATATCTGGTAGTATATGCTCGGTTACATGTCTGTTGGCAGAGAATGGTAGCGGAAATGCTTCGGCAGGGACTACCATATTTACGTTGTTGATATTGATACGAGTATCAGAGGCTATTTCCTTACCGTAGGTGAAGTGGAAAGGAAAGAAATAACCACCCTTATAAGGCGGAATATGCATTTGCTGATAACGTTTCTCTATATACTCAGCTGCTTTCAGCTCACCAGCTGAGCCTGTACGACGCCCTTCAAGGGCATCAGATGCAAGGTAGCTGATATCGGCCCTGAGGCGTTCTATTACCTGGTTGTCTGTTTTACTCTGTGCCTTTAGTGTGCTGCAAACCGGAATAGCAACACTAGCCAGTATTATTGTACGGAGTGATGTCATGGCGGTACTTGAGTTGCAAAGGTACATATATCGTTTGTTTTTGTGTTTTAAGAAAAAGCCGCTCCTTTTAGGGGAGCGGCGGGTTGTGAATTCATAATACGGTTGGGATATTCTTTGCCGCTTTATGATGCTTTTTTCAGTGAAGAAGTCTCTATTACCATACCGGGGGTATCGGCAGGAGCTGCTTCAGCAGCATTGGTAGGCATTACAATCTGCATATCGGTAATATCCTTAAGCTGTGGCAGCTGAGAAGGAGAGTTGATACCCAGATAATCCATAAAATTCTTAGAAGTAGTATATACCAGTGGCTTCCCTATCATCTCTTCATTACGGCCAGCTATAACAATAAGCTCTTTCTCCAGCAGTTTCTGTATGCTGTAGTCGGCGCTTACACCACGTATATATTCTATTTCGCTCTTGGTTATTGGTTGCTTGTAGGCAATGATAGATAGTGTTTCCATAGCTGCATTGGAAAGCTTCTTTATGTGCTTTTCACCGTTGAGCTGCAGTACGGTTTTATGGAAGGCTTTTTTAGTAAGGAACTGGTAGCCACCGCCTGTTTCCTGTAGCTGGAAAGGATAGTATGCTGCGCTATACTTTTCCTGAATAGCCTCCAGGCAGGTACCTACACGCTCAGCTTCCACCACAGTTTCGAGTGCCTGACCCAGTATTTCAGTCATCTCTATCTGTGTAAGTGGACGTTCGCTTGCAAAAATGAGCGCTTCCACGTGAGGCATCAGCTGTTCTATATCCATAGCTTTTTTAGCGTTTGTTACCCGAAAGTACCACAGATTGGGGTGTATACCCGCCCAAGTAATGCACAGGTGTGAATAACTCAACTTGTATAAACGCTATCTGTACCGGATATGTCTGTAGTGCGTATGTATAGGTGAATGTCTATATGTGTATGTAAACTGTCTGATAAAACAGTTTTGCCGGATTGCTGGTGTCCAGCTGCAGCAACTCTGCAGCTGAGCCCCTGTTCACTGCCAGTTCCAGATAATTGTCCCGGTTAAAGCGGCAGAGCAATTCTCCTGCCGGCACATCGGCATAGTGCATGCTTACTTTTGTTACAGGTATATTGCCGATGGTGTCTATTCTAAAGTTACGTCCGCTGGTAAGTGTCTCAAATTCTGAACGGGTAATATGCAGGGTCACATTGCCATATCTGTCCGTGCGCACAATACGGCACTCGGCTCCATTACGGTTTATCTGTACAGGGGTTACCGGTGGCAGTATCTGAGGAACGATTTCTCTGTAACCTGCATGTTTCTTTTCGTGTATCAGTTTTGCCAGCATTGCTGCATCTGCTATCCATTGGTGCATATTGTATGGCTTGCTGTATGATACATAACTACTCACTGTAGTGACATCAGGGAATATTAACGGTAGTGTTCCATTGTCAGGTGTTATGAAAGAGTGACCATTCTGCTCCGTAAATACTATAGATGGATTTTTACCCACAAAAGGTGCAATAGCAACAATATGTATAGTGCCTCCCGGGAAAAACGGCCAGGCTGATAGTAGCATGGCGGCTGCATCCCGCTGGTTGTGATGAGATATCCTGCTGCAAAGGTCTGTAACTGTTACTCCTTCCTGCACGCTGGTGAGTGCCTGATGTATCCTGGCCAGCGATGGGTCTCTGGACCCCATATCAGTAAGCAGCGTAATAATCATAGCCGGCGTGGGAAGTTGTCAATAAGATGCAAATGTACGTATCAGCGCCCCTTCAGCATCTGATAGTAGGCAGGGTCTATATTGCGGTATCCCAGCGAGAGCGCTTTTTCCACATCCTGAAGAGCCGCAGCTTTATTACCTCTCATGGTATAACAGTATGACCGGGCGTAGAATATTTCGCCCATTTCGGGCCGCAGTTCCAGCGCCTTTTCGAAGTCTGCCATTCCTTCATCGCATCGTTTCATACGCTGGTGCATACGTCCACGATTCAGGTACGGAGCATACATATCCGGGTTCTGTGCTATTGCCAGCCCATACTGTGTAAGTGCTGAATCGGCCATACGGTTCATCTCTGCCATATTTCCCTGCCGTTCATACATCTCCCTTTTCATGTCAAAATAGTTGCCATAGTTGCTATGCACCTCAGGAAAAAAAGGTTTTGCAGCTATTGCATTGCGAAAACTAATCCCCGACGAGTCCAGATTGCGGTTGATTGCGTAGGTAATAGCCAGCCCCAGCCATGCATTTGCCGACCCTTCAGGGTCTTTCAGCTGTATGGTTTTGTAATAGTATTCTTTTGCCTCTGCATATTTCCCCGCTCCCCGTTGCAGTTCCCCCAGCGATACCAGAGGGTTTACAAATCGGGGATCCAGTGCTATAGCCTGTTTGAGCAGGTAAAGAGATGAATCATAGCAAAGACGTCGTTCCTCATCATTGACACTTTCATTAAACCGGTTGAAATAATGAAAGCCGAGGTTATTCCATGCGTTAGGTGCTATAGGCTGTTTCTCTATCTCATCGCGCCAGAGTGAGCAGGTATCATACCATACACGGGTACGTGATGTGGTAAGTGTGCCTAACCACAGGGTGTAGGTAATGACTCCGCCAGCTATAAGATATCCTCTTTGCCGGTTGGCACCAGGCTCAAACAGCCCCGACAAATACCATGCGGGGATAAAAAACAAGCCAATGTATGGGATGTAAGAGTAGCGGTCGGCAAGTATGGCGCCGCCTACGGGAATGAACTGCAGTAATAAGGCAATATTGATAAGGAAAAACAACGCGCCGAATATTACTGTCCTGTTACGGCGGAAGAACCATAAACTACCCAGTATAGCAAGGGCTGCGGGGATGTACAGATAGTTATGAGCAGGCAGCACATTGTCTGTCTTGGGCAGGTATGGGTAAAAACAACTTAGTTGTAGTGGTAGTATAGCTTTCCACAAATAAGTGACAAATGCATAACCACCCAGTGCCATACGCTCGATAGCGTTGTAATGTACATTCTGTGTATAAAGGGAGCCGAATGCATGCTGATCTATCATGGACTTAATACCGAATGCAACAGAGATGGCAAACAGAGGTAGCTTCTCTATCACCATTTTTCTGTCGAATGTCCTGCGTTGGAAGATGTCAATAGCCAGCAGGGTCATGGGTAGGGTTACAGCTACGGGCTTAGCCAGCAGAGAGCAAATGAAAAGTACTGTAAGTATTACATACCATCGGGTGTTGTTGTTCTTTTCCCGGTAGCGCAGATATGCTGTACAGGAGGCTATAAAAAAGCTGCCATATAATACATCTTTCCTTCCTGCCAGCCAGGCCACAGACTCTACATGCATAGGGTGCAGGGCAAACAATAATGCAGTGAGGCCTGCAGCCACAGGTCTTTTAGTAAGGCGTAGTATAAAGTAATAACAGAGAACTGATGCCAGTATATGCAGCAGCAGGTTATCAAGATGATAAAGCCATGGGTCCAGTCTTACAAAGCTGTATTCTATAGCATAGCTCAGAATGGTGAGTGGGTGATAGTTGCCCATTACTGCTGTTGAGAAAATGTTCTTCAGGCCATTGGGCGACAGATCTTTGATCAGGGCATTATCTCTTATATATCCCGGGTCGTCCCAGTTGGTGAACAGATTGTGCAGAGAGGGCTGAAAGAATGTCCATGTGAGCAGGATTATAAGACCAACAATTATATAGTTGAGCCTTTGGGGAGCTATCTGCGACGATGGGGGCGCAGCAGGTTTATCAGTGATGTTTTTCACCGACGGTTTTCCGGAGGCTTGCTTTTGTTTATTCTTTGCCATGCAGGATTAAAAATAAACAGGAAATATGATTTACCATACATAAAAGAACAGGCTGCCCGGTTCATGGGGCAGCCTGTTGCCTGTTGGTATAATTCTTACCGGATTATTACTGTTTTATAACCTTTTGTGTAGTTATCAGCTGGCCGTTATTGTCAAAGAGGGATATGAGGTATAGTCCTCCTGCCAGGTTGCCGATATTCAGCGATTCTGCGTCACTCACATCCATCAGTCTGCGTCCTTCGGCACTGCTTAGTACTGCACGTACCGGAATGTCTGCTTCTATATGCAGTACATCATGTGCAGGGGTGGGGTATATGCGTATAGCATGTGTTCCCGGAGTGGTGATGCCTGTAGCCGGCGGTGTCCAGCCGGTAAGTATATATGTCTCAGATACTGACTGGCAGCCATTCGTATCGGTAACAGCTACTTTATAGTCGCCATTCCCGGTAGGGGTTAGCGTGGCATGTGTAGCGCCGGGTATAGGTGCCAGATCTTTATACCACTGCCATGATACATAGAATGGGTGTGTATAAAGTACTGTGCCATTATAATTTGCCGGAGGGTCAGGTAGTGGCATTTCTGTAACTGTTATAGTGCTGGTAGTAGCAGTGCAGCTACCCGGAACACTTATGCTGCAGTAATAGTTGCCCGATACGCCTGCATTGTAAGTGCTGCCAATGGCTCCGGGAATTATTACACCGTTGAAGAACCACTGATAGGATATAGCACTTCCCAGGCCTGATACACTGGTACCCAGCATGGCGCTGCCACCCCAGCAATACCGTGCTGGTGTAAGCGCTACGGTGGTAGGTGAGGATATAACGTTTACCGTAGTGTCGGCATGTGTCATATCCCAGCATCCGGTTGTTCCGTTCAGTACCCGTACCCGGTAGCCTCCGGTAGTTGTAGCTGCATATGCCGAGTTGGTAGCGCCGGTAATGGCTACACCATCCCGGTACCACTGGTAGTTGAAGCCAGGTACAGCATTGAGTATCACATTACCACCGGCACAGAAGATACGGTTACCTATGGGGGTGATTGTAACATCGGGCAGAGGGTTTACAATTACAGCATTGCCTGCAGATGTTGCAGCGCAGCCTGCACTGTTGGTAACTACAACATAATAGCTACCTGCAGCGCCGGCAGCATATGTCATAGCTGTAGCACCGGCTATAGGTCCGGAGCCATCATACCACTGATAGCTGTATCCAGAACCCGAAGCCGCGGTGAATGTAACTGTACTGCCGCTGCATATAGTAAGTGCACCTGAAACTGTAACTACATTGGATGGCAGTGGTATTGTAGTAACTGTAACAGGGGCCGAAAGTGCCCAGCAACCTGCAGCATTGGTAACACGTACAGCATAGGTGCCGGCTGCAAGCGCATTGAGCGAGCTGCCAGTAGCGCCGGCAACAGCAGCACCACCAAGCTCCCACTGATAAGTTAACCCTATACCCGTATTTGCATCCAGCGTTACCGGTGTGCCGGAGCAGGTGGCTGTTGTGCCTCCCGGTACCGTAATGGTGGCTGTTGTAGCTGCTACATTAACACTTATAGGTGCAGAAAGCGTACTGCAGCCTGCACCTACTATTACCTCGGCACGATATAGTCCTGTAGCTGATGCTGCATATGTAGGTGATGTAGCGCCGGGTATCAGTGCTGCACCGTTATACCACCTGTATGCTACACCGGGTGAAGCCGTAACTGTAAGTGTTACAAAGTCTCCCGGGCATATTACAGTATCTCCAAGGGCGCTTAGTATAGCCGTGGGCGATGCTATAACGGTAACAATAGTTGTTGCAAAACAGCCGGTGCTGGTTTGCGTATAGGTTATTGTGGATGTACCGCCGGTTATACCCGTATATACACCCGTGCCACCTACAATGGTAGCAATAGCGGTATTGCTGCTGCTCCACGTACCCGGTGTGGATGTATTGGTAAGAGTAGCACTTGCTCCCGGGCATATTACCAGTGGTCCGCCTATGGCAGCCGGTACCGGATTTACTGTTTGTGTCCGTATCCGCTCACAGCCGTTGACTGGTGATGTATAAGTGATATTAGCAGTGCCCGCGCTAAGGCCCGTAAGTACACCGGTACCTGAGCCTATGGGAGCTACTGCAGTGTTGTCACTGTTCCAGGTACCACCCAGGGGCGTACTGCCCAGTGTTACTGTAGTGCCCTCACATACTGTGGCAGCACCGCTGAATGCCGATGGCTGTGCATTAACAGTTACTGTACGTATCGCTACGCATCCGTTTCTGTTGTAGGTAATATTGGCAGTACCGGCACCGGTACCGGTTACCACACCTCCTGCTACGGTAGCAACAGCAGGTGTACTGCTGCTCCATGTGCCGCCCGATGGTGTGGATGTAAGTGTTGTTGTTGTTGCCTCACAGAATAATGCTGTGCCTGAAGGTGTGGTAGGTACAACATTGACGGTTACAACTACAGAGCGGGTACAGCCGTTAGGGCTGGTGCATACAATGGTAGATGTGCCTGCGGCTATACCGTTTACAATACCGGTACCGGCTCCAACAGTAGCAACTGCCGGAGTGGAACTGGACCATGTAGCACCACCTGTGGTAGTACTGAGTGTAGTGCTGCTGCCTACGCATGCAGAGGTACTACCCGTAATGGTGCCGGGTAATGGCAGAACGGTAACTGTACGGGTGGTAAAACAGCCCGAAACAGGAAGTGTGTATGTGATGGTAGCGGTGCCGCCGCCGGTGGCGGTACCTGTAACATTTCCGGAAACAACTGTAGCTACAGCAGCGTTGCTGGTAGACCATGTACCACCAGGTGTGGCATGACTTAGTGTTGTGCTGGCACCAAAGCATACTGATGCAGTGCCGGTAATAGCTGCCGGTGCTGGATTTACTGTTACAACAGCCGTACGGAAGCAGGATGTTACAGGCAGTGTATAGGTGATACGGTTAGTGCCAATACTCACGCCGGAAACCACACCTGTCACAGGATCTACTGTGGCCTCGCCCGATGCGGTATTGCTCCATGCACCGCCGGAAGGCGTGCTGTTTAGTGCAGTAGTAGAGCCTACACAGGTCACAAGGTTACCTGTAATTGTAGTAGGAGTAGTGTTAACCGTAATTACGGTAGTAGTAGCACAACCGTAGGTATTAGTGTATGTGAGCGTAGCTGTGGTAGGTGCAATGCCTGTTACCACTCCCGATGTACTTACCGTAAATACTCCCGGTGCGCTGGATGCCCATGTGCCACCACTTACGGCATTAGCCATAGCGGTGGTGCTACCGGCACATATTTCACCGGTACCCGTTATTGCTTCTGCTGAGTCAATATGTACAGTTCGTACAAATTCACATCCCGGGCCTATGTGATATATAACAGTATCTGTACCTGCCAGCAGAGAGGTATAATTTCCGGTACTGCTTACGGTGCCCAGTGCGGGATATAGATTGCTCCATGTGCCGCCTACAGAGCCTGTAGCCAGCAGAGATGTCTCACCTCTGCATAGCATAGTATCACCGGTAATGGGGGTAATCACAGCGGGATTAACCGTTACTAATGCGCTTACATTACACGTAGGGGAAGAGTAAGTGATAGATACCGTATCGGCCGATACGCCTGTCACTATGCCGGTAGTAGCCCCCACGGTAGCTGTAGCAGGGTTAAAGCTGCTCCATGTACCTCCCGGTACCAGATGTGTAAGTGCTATGGTGCCGCCTATACATGTTTCCAGTCCTCCTATTATATCAGAGCATATGGTGCTTACTGAATAGTTGTCAAAGTATCCGTTTACAGCATCAGGACCAGTGCCGGGGCCCAGATATTTCACACTGAAGTTGGCATAAAAACCGAAGTCTGTCATTGCAACACCTGTAGCCACACCGTCTATACCGGAACCTGCTGTTACGAAAGTCCCTGTTGTAGGTGAGGAAAAACCTCCGGGACCATCGTCGCGTGCATAAAGGGTCCAGTTATTGGTAGCTGGTTCATACAGCACCTGCACACTGCCATAGTGGGCAGCATCTGCCAGTATAGCGCCAGAGGAAACAATAGGTGTAATAACTCCCAGTAGGCCGCCTGTGTACCGGAACAACTGAAAGCTACCCGGCACCATAGGGTTATAGGTTACGCCATAGCCCTGTCCGGCATTACGCACATTAGGGTCGTCACACACCAGTATGGCTGCAACATTATCCCTGCCGTCAGAGAAGCCTGAAGGAATTGCCCCTGTCTGCATGTTAAATGCCCATCTTACATTCTGTGTATTGGCAGATAGTGTAGCATTGAATGGCGCAGTGTAGGACGCGAGTGGTGCTGTAGCTGTTGCATAGCCATCATTGGTAATACCGATAGTTGATGTTGCTACCGTAACCCATGGAGCCAGTATATCTGGTGTCAGCACTATACTACCTACAGAGCCGCCTACCAGTACACCTGCATTACTGCCGGGTGTAGCATCAGAGCTGAAGCTTGCAATAGTGAACCCAGGGGGAGGGAATCCTGCAGGTGATGTAAATGTATTATTGTATACTACCGTTTGTGCGTGGGTTTGCAGCACGGCCAGAAATACAGTAAAAAAGAAACAATAACGTAACAATTTAGTCATGGCTGTTCTGTTAAAATGTCAGGAACAGCAATGTACTAAATATGAACGATTTTGCAAAAAAATAAATATATATATTGTAAATGGTTGGTTGTCAGGTATTATTTGGTTTTACTTATTATTTGTAACCATATTATACCATGATCCCAGACACAGTAGCCGCCATGGGACAGTACTGTAAGGTGCTTTCCCATCCAGTATGTTCATGACCTCTGTTTGCGTAGCAGTTTTATTGAGCAGGGTACCATCAAAAATGCTGGTTGTATTGTTAATGCCATTTTCAAACCAAATGCGGCCTTCATTTTTCATCCATACTTCTTCCGGAGTTACAAATCCCATCTTATCTTTTCTGCCTGATATTGCAGCCGGCATTACATCTTGCATAGCGGTACGCAGTATGGCTTTTCTGGTACCCCTGTTATAAACATATCTTTCGGGGAGTCCCATTGAAAATTCTATAAGCCGGTAATCCATAAATGGGGTACGGGATTCTATATTCCAGGCCATAGAGTTTCTGTCCTCATACCGTAGCAATGCGGGTAATGGCTCATTATATAGTTGTCTGCGCAGGTTTTCATTCAGGCTGACTGCATGCGTTGTGTGCAGCGTTGCCGGCTGTGCCGGCATAAGCCAGTTCACATCATAGGTGGGTAGTTTCATTCCCAGCATCTGCTTTGCGGTATGCAGCAGCACGCTTACAGGCCAGTTACCGTTATTCTTTTTGTAGTTAAGGGTCTCATCAAGGAGGGCCGCAAGTTTTGCATGGCGTAGCAGTCCTGAGTAGAATGAAAAGTCATTTCCGCCATAGCCTGCAAATTGTTCATCAGATCCCTGTCCATCTACCATTACGGTAAGCCCGGCAGCCTTGCTTGCTTTGAATACACACCATTGACTGAACATGGATGTACTGGTTACCGGCTCATCCTGATGCCATAAAAAACGGGCATATTCAGCTTCAAGGTCCTTGAATGCAGGGAATACCCGGTGCGATCGTGCTCCGGTTTGCTTTACCACTTCCGATGCAAAATTCCACTCGTCATAGCGTGCTATGTCGTAGCAGGCTGTAACTGTATCCTGCCCGGCATTATCGCCCTTTTTTTTAAGTAACTCTGCTGCCAGGCATACAATTGCTGATGAGTCCAGCCCCCCTGACAGGCAGGAGCCAACCGGAACATCAGAGCGCAATCTTACATTAACAGCGTCAGTAAGCAGTTCTCTGAGCCTGGCTGCAGCATCTTCATAGCTTCCTGTCCATTTTTGAGGCTGTAGCCGGTACCACTCATGCAGTGTGTAGTTCAGTGTGTCGCCGGAAACATCCATTTTCAGATAGTGTCCCTGGGGAATGTGCCTGATATTAGTATCGAAGGTAGTATCGCTATAGTCAACGGCATTTGCCGCCAGGTATTTGTAAACAGCATCTTTGTTCAGCGAAAGGCTGTAGTTGTCAGCTGTTTTTATCTGTTTTATTTCTGATGTCAGGTATAATGATTTGCCGGTAGAATAGTAGTACAGGGGTTTTACTCCAAACCTGTCCCGTATGGCATAAAGCGTATTGTTCTTATGGTCCAGCAGTACAAAAGCAAACATGCCATTGAATCTGTTCAGACATGCAACGCCCCATTGTGCCCACGCATGCAGTATCACTTCCGTATCTGTTCCGGTATGAAAGTGATGCCCCAGCGATTTTAGCTCCTCACGTATTTCCAGATAGTTATACACCTCTCCGTTATAGGTTATTGCCAGTCCTGCAGATGCTAATAACATAGGCTGATGCCCTGCCGGAGATAAATCCAGTATAGATAGTCTTCTGTGGCCAAAGCCTACTTTGAAAGCTTGTTCGGGTTGTAGCTGAGGGTATCCCCAATGCTTATGGGTACCTGCTGCGGTGTCATTGCCCGACCATATTCTGGGCTCCTCTCCGGGTATCCATGTAAGAAATCCTTCATCATCAGGCCCCCTGTGTCTGATGACTGATGAAGCTTTTATGAGTTTTTCAGAGTCAGTGGCTCTGTTCAGATTGACTATTGATAATATGCCACACATGTAGTCTGTGTTTACTTTGCGCCGTGTTGAGGTATAACGGTGTGTCCGTTTACACCCTTCGCATGGACCAAACATACATGAATTAACTGTATCCTGCAATTGGCAGGTGTCGTGAATGGCTACCGCGTCACTTCATTGTAATAATCATCACTATCGGATGTTGATGCTGAATGGTGCTTTTATTCATTTCCCTAACTTTGCGCATTATGAACCGTACTGCTCCGGAACTGATAAGATATGCTGCCGATGATCATTCGGTTGCTGTTGCACGTTTTCTGGGAAGAGATGCCCGTATTACTGATATAATACATATCAGTGTCAGTAAACAGGTATCTGTAGAGCGTATGGACGTGCAGCTGGCAACAGAAGAACCGGCAGATGATACCGGAATGTTGTATCTGTACCCTATAGGAGGGAACAGGTATTGTATGCAGTTATGCTATCTGCAGACAGGAGATACCGCAGATGATCCGTTAAGGCTTTTTTCTATACGTTACTTGCCTGACTTTTTTGATCAGTTTCCAGCAGAGGTACTTAATGCAGGAAGGCCTTTCCGATTTGATGAAACTACAGAGCAGCAGTTCAGTGTGTGCAGTAAGACAAGAGCACTTTTGCAGCAGGTAGAGCAGGAACTTACAGCGCCGCCACTGATACGGTCGCTGCAGTATACCGAATCTGCTATACAGTTGCTGCGCAGAGCACTGGAGTGTATTACAATACCATTCGTTTCCTGCCAGGTTCCTGCATGCCGGTTTCTGGCTTATGAGAGTGAGCGGGATAAGATAACAGAGGCTATGCGCATTCTGGAGGAAAACATTGATCAGCCACAGACAATAAAAGATTTGTCGCGAAAGGTGGCAATGAATGAGTGTTATCTGAAGAAGGGCTTCAAGGCAATGACGGGTAAAACAATCCATGAATACCAGCAGTCATTGCGTATCAATGAGGCAAAGAAGTTATTACAGCAGGAAGGCCGTTCAGTAACAGATGTTGCCAACATACTTGGCTATAGCAGTATTTCTCACTTTAGTACTGCATTCAAGAAACTCACAGGTATGAAACCATGTGAGCTCCTTGCATGAGTTGTTATTAGTTATTTTCTGCTGCAGCAGGCCTTTCTTTTTCTATTTTGCCACGTCTCATAGGATTGGCAGTATTATCTGCATACTGACTACGCTGGCGTAACAGATCCAATGCCTGGAATACAGCCTCGCGGAAAGAGGATGGGTCTGCAATGTCTTTACCTGCTATATCGAAGGCGGTACCATGGTCGGGTGAGGTGCGAATAATGGGTAGCCCTGCAGTAAAGTTCACACCACCACCGCTTGCCAGTGTTTTGAAGCCTACCAGTCCCTGGTCATGATACATTGCCAGTACAGCATCAAACTGTGTATAGCTGCCATTGGCAAAGAAGGCATCGGCACTGTATGGCCCGAATACCATGGCATCTTTCTGGCGGTAGCTTTCTATAAGTGGTCTTATAATGGTCTGCTCCTCTGTTCCTATCTGTCCGTCGTCTCCGGCATGAGGGTTGAGGCCCAGTACTGCAATACGGGGCTTATCTACACCAAAGTCTTTTATCAGTGTTTCTTTGAGTATCTGTATTTTATTTAATAGTAACTCTTTGGTGATAGCTCCCGATACTTTTGAGATAGGAATATGCTCCGTTGCCAGAGCTACCCTCAGTGCACCACTGTACAGAATCATCAGCACATCCTTTGCACCAAACTTTTCCTTAAAAAATGGAGTATGACCGGTGTAGGGAAAGTCAGGTAGATTGGTGTTGCTCTTGTGAATGGGGGCTGTGACAATTGCGTCCAGTTGTCCGTCTTTCAGGCACTGTGTAGCTACCATCAGGGACCGCACGGCATATTTACCTCCTATGTCGGTGAGCACACCAGGTTGTATAGGAACATCATCTTCCCAGCAGGTAAATACATTTACCTGTTTGGGGTTGAGTTTTGTAAGGTCGCGGGTACTGGTAAAGTTCAGCGTTATTTCTGCCGATAATTTCCGGTAAAAGTTGATGACTTTATTGGAAGAGAATATAACCGGTGTACACAGGTCCAGTATCCGGTTATCAGAAAAAGTTTTTATGATAACCTCGGTACCTACTCCATTAAGGTCGCCGGTGGTTATGCCTATAACCGGTTTTTCAGTATTTATATGCATGATGTCTGAAGCGTTTTATGTTAGTAAGGATTTATTTCCCGTAGCCTGCCAGAAAATCAAGCAGCATACGCATACCATAGGCAGTACCGCCTGCAGGCAGATATCCTTTTTTTGCAGTGGCAAACGATACTCCTGCTATATCAAAATGGAGCCATGGATAATCGGTAAAGTGCTCCAGGAATTTACCTGCAGTTATAGCGCCACCGGTAGGGCCACCTATGTTTTTTATGTCAGCTATATCAGATTTTAGCTGGTCGCCGTATTCGTCCCACATTGGGAACTCGGCCAGACGCTCATACTGTCTGTAGCCGCTGGCTGTGAATGATTGTTTTACCTCATCTCCGGCATTGCCCATGTATACTATGCCATGGTCTCCCAGTGCAGCAGCTGCAGCTCCGGTGAGTGTTGCAAAGTCCAGTACCAGCTCAGGCTTATACCTTTTGGCCCAGTGCAGTGCATCGGCCAGAAGCATACGGCCTTCAGCGTCTGTATTCAGTACCTCTACAGTTTTTCCGCTATACATTCTTATCACATCGCCGGGTGTATAGGCTTCTTCGCCGGGTCTGTTATCAGTGGCAGGTACAAGTGCTATTATGTGTAGCGGCAGCTGCATGCGTGCTACTGCATACATTGTAGCACTTACCAGTGCTGCGCCACCCATATCGCTCTTCATCCGGTCCATTGAGTTGGCTGTAGGTTTGAGAGATAGTCCACCGGTATCATATACCACACCCTTACCTACCAGTACTATTGGCTTTTTATTCAGCGCTTTTTTGGGTGTGTATTCCATAATAGTGAATGTAGGAGGCTTTTTACTACCCATATTCACTGCCAGCAGTCCGCCCATTTTCTCCTTTACTATACGCGCTTTGTTCAGTACCGTTACTTTAAAGCCGGCTTCACGGCCCATCGTTACTATCTCGGCAGAGAGTTGTTCGGCAGAGAGGAAATTTACCGGTTCGTTTACCAGAGTGCGTGCACGATATAAGGCATCAATGGTTATCTGAAGCTGACTAACTTCTTTTACAGTAGCCGAATTTTTGGCTATCAGAATGCGTTTTAGCTTATTGGCTGTTTTTTCGGCATCTGTCCGGTATTTCAGAAACTGGTACGCGGCAGATGCTGCACCTTCAGCTACCAGTAGTGCAGCATTGGTAGTTTCTGAAAGGTTGGTGATGCTGATTTCCCCCAGTTTATTGCGGTTACATGCAGCCAGTAACTCTGCACCTGCTTTACGATATGCATCAGCAGTTTGCCAGGTTGTGTTTTTATCTTTCTGCAGCATAATAAATGTCAGACCCGGGTATCTGTTTACCGTCACGAATGTCTGCTCGGCAGCAAATGCCTGAGCTATGTATGTCCGTTCTGCATCGTTTAAGTCAGGAATACCGGCTGTTTTATCGGTATTATCCAGTATAAATGCCTTATCTGCTGCTGCTTTCTGTTGTATTTTAATCTCCATAACGTATTTATAGCTTCGTGAAGCGAAGGTAATGTTAATCGGATAAAATAGAGGGGGAGATGCATCAGGTATTCCTTGTCACAGGAATATACACTCAGTAAGTTTGTACTTTTGTTCTGTGTACACATTAAAGAAAAGCCTTGGGCAGCACTTTCTCCATGACGAGAATATGTGCCGTAAAATTGTAGCTCAGTTGAGCAGGCGCGATGGTTTGCAGTTGCTTGAGGTAGGGCCCGGTGGCGGCGCTATCACAAAATATTTGCTGGAGTGGGCCGATACCAGCTATAAAGCAATTGAAGTAGATCTGGAAAAGGTAGATTACCTTCACCGTACCTGGCCTGCTATTGCAGGGAAGGTCATTCACAGCGATATTCTGAAGGCAGAGGTGCCATTTTCCGGCCATTTTTCTGTGATTGGTAATTTCCCGTACAATATATCTTCTCCCATCCTCTTCCGTATGCTGGAGTGGGAATCTCAGGTAGATGAGATTATCGGTATGTTTCAGAAAGAGGTGGCACAGCGGGTAGCCGCAGGGCCGGGATCACGTACTTACGGTATTCTCAGTGTGCTGATGCAGGCTTTTTTTCGTGTAGAGTACCTTTTTGATGTACACGAAAACTGCTTCACACCACCACCCAAAGTAAAGAGCGGAGTACTTAGGTGTACCAACATGGGTAATCCTTATGGTATTACTGATAAAAGAAAGTTCATCATTCTGGTAAAGGCTGCATTCAACCAGCGTCGTAAGACACTGCGCAATGCACTGAAAAGTACAGTGCCGGCTGCATTACTCTCTGAGCCGATAATGGATAAACGTGCTGAACAATTATCAGTGCGTGATTTTGTGGATTTACTCAACAAGTATAATGGAGCAGCATAATGGAGCGGTACTCATTGCTGCGCCGGTACATCCGGTACTTATCGAGGGGCTGGAGCTGGCGGGATACAGCTGCAATATGCATGTAGATATCCGCCAGAATGAGGCCCATGAACTGATAAAAAACTGTGTGGGGGTAATAACTTCCACCAGATTACAGCTAAACCGTCAACTGATAGATGCCGCACCTAAGCTGGCCTGGATAGGCCGTATGGGTAGTGGAATGGAGGTGATAGATGTAGCCTATGCGGCTGAGCGTGGTATAAAATGTTATGGTAGCCCGGAGGGTAACAGCAATGCCGTGGCAGAGCATGCTGTAGGTATGCTGCTGTCTCTCATGAGGCATATATCCTGGAGCAATAATGAAATAAAAGCCGGGATATGGATGCGGGAAGAAAACCGTGGTGCAGAGCTGGAAGGTAAGACATTGGGTATCATAGGTTTTGGGCATACAGGCTCTTCATTTGCCCGGATACTGAGTGGTTTTGACCTACGAATTCTTGCTTACGACAAGCATCCCAAACAACAAATACCGGGCCAGGTAACACTTTGCGATACTGGCAGGATTTTTGAGGAGGCCGATATCGTAAGCTTTCATGTACCCTTACAGGCCGATACCATCAATTATTTCAACAGGGAGTTTATTAATGCCATGCACAAACCTTTTATACTAATTAACACCAGTCGTGGCACAGTTGTTAATACTGCACACCTGTATGAAGGTTTAATTTCCGGTAAGGTTAAAGGCGCATGTCTGGATGTCTTTGAGCACGAGCCAATATCAGCCAGTCCACAGCATCTGAAAACTATGATTGATGCTATGTTATTGATGCCCAATGTAATAGCTACGCCACACATAGCTGGTTACAGCCATGAAGCACTGTACAAAATGAGCGCTGTGTTACTAAATAAAGTGACTGGAACAGGCAATTGAAACATTTTCATAACTTTTTTTTAAGAAAGACCCAAGATTTCGTTTTTGTATTTCGTCTTTATTATCAGGAAGCGTTTTTGTCAGACAGACCTTCTTAAAACACAGGCGATTGTAAAATAAATGTGTTGATAAATTGATTTTTAACAGATTTTTTTATCTTTACGCCTCATTTGCTAATAATTTATTAATACTGGATATGATACGTACATTACGTTACCTGCTGTTGTTTGTCTTCATTGGCCTATCAGCGGTTGCCATGGCTCAGGGTACCGGAGAAGTAGCCGGTACAGTGATCGATGAAAAGAAAGTCCCTATTATTGGTGCAACCGTTCAGATCTTTCAGGGGGGTATCAATAAAGGTGGAGCCGTTACAGACTTTGATGGCTTCTACATTATAAAACCGCTGGACCCGGGTGTTTATAACCTCGTCATTTCCTATCTCGGTTACACTCAGGTTACTGTTGAAAAAATGAACGTAACTGCAGGTCGTAATACGCAGAATGTAAGTATGCAACCCGCTACGAATGAGCTTAAAACAGTTACTGTGACCTGGAAAAGGCCTGTACTGCGTGAAGGTGGTGGTACGGGACATACTATGACCCGTAGTGAGATTTCTTCTGTAGCTACTACCGAAATTACTGACGTTGCCAGCCTTACGCCTGGTATGTTCCAAAGCCAGCGTGGTAAAGGTGTAAGTATAGGCGGCGCCCGTAAAACCGGTACCCTATACATTATAGATGGTGTACAGGTACAGAATATAGGTGATGAGTCTAATACCGGTATTAATATGTCACAGGGTTCTATTGAGCAGCTGGAAGTAATTACTTCTGGTATTCCTGCCAAATATGGTGACGTATCAGGCGGTGTGGTAAGTGTTACTTCCCGTGGCGTTTCCCGTAAGACTACAGGTAATGTACGTATTCAGCAGTCCATAGATGGTTATAACAACCGCTTTGCTAACTTCTCAGTTGCCGGTCCGCTTTACAAAAAGCGTATTGACAGTGTTACGAAAAAGCCGGTACTGGGTTTTGCCCTTAGTGGTGATTATTATGATGATCATAACCGTTACCCTACTTATGATAAGCAGTGGGTAGTAAAAGATGATAAGCTGAGGCAGCTGGAAGCTAACCCGCTTACTATTCTTTCTGATAACGCAGGTAACAAAATCTATAACTATTCTTCAAACTATGTCACTTTTGATGATATGGAGCAGCGCAAAATCCTGCCTAAAAACAGGACTCAGGAAGCGCGCCTGAATGGTAAGCTGGATTATCAGATCACTGACAACCTCCGTGTAATAGGTGGTGGTATGGTAAACTATGTGATTGATGACGAGTATAGCCGTCGTGCCAGCCTTATGGCTCCTGCAGGTACCTTTACCCGTAAAGACCTCACTACCCGTGGGTTCCTCCGTTTCACACAGAAGTTTGGTAAGATGAATGATACATCTGCCCGTAACAATATCATATCTAACGCATTCTACAGCGTTCAGGCCGACTATCAGCGTACTGCTACATGGCGCGAAGATCCCCGTTTCAAAAAGAACCTTTTCAACTATGCTTATGTAGGCAAGTTTGAGGCAAGAGAGCGCAGGGACATATATACATTCGTACCTGATCTGGATTCTATAAGCGGCAAAACAGCTATTCGTCTCACTGGTTCACAGTCTACCGGTTACGACTTCCGTCGCTCAGAGCTTAACCCTGTTCTGGCAAATTACACACAGCAGTTTTATAACTCACTGGATGGTTCAGTTCCCACAAGCATTCTGCAGGTACAGGCAAACAATGCCATGGCAAACGGTGACCTTCCTGTTACGACATACAGCTTTAATGGTGTAGGTCTTTTCAACAGTCCTGGTTATTCTATCAACGGCTTCTCAAACTTTATATCAGACCAGTATGCACTTGATGTAAACGCTTCTTTCGACCTTCAGGCAGGAAAAACAAAACATGCTATTGAGTTTGGTCTTTACTATCAGCAGCGTGTTATCAAGTCTTATTCAGCTTATGCTAACCTTGGTGGTACACAGTCTCTCTGGAACCAGATGAGAAACCTGGTAAGCAATGTTGATAACCAGAATCTGCGCCTTGATCTTCAGAATCCTATATTCCATGTTAATGGTAAGGAATATACTTATGTATCAAGCGGTATAGTTGGTCAGGGTACTTTTATTGACAATGCTACCGGTAATGTTGCCAACATCATACCTGGCCCTACTGATACTATCACATATAACCTCAAAAATGTAGGTACCAGCACATTCGATAAAAATATCCGTAAGAAACTGGGATATACAGACAATCAGATCATCAATATCGATGAAATTGATCCTGACAAATTCTCTATGGATTTATTCTCTGCTGACGAGCTGCTCAATATCAGTGGTAACTCATTCGTAGATTATTATGGTTATTCATACACAGGTGGCCGCCAGACAGGATCTGTTAACTTTAACGACTTCTGGACTCAGAAAGATGCAAATGGCAACTTTACACGTCCTATCGGTGCATTCTCACCTACTTATATAGCAGGTTACCTTCAGGACCGTTTCAACTATAAGGACATCAACTTCAACATCGGTGTTCGCGTTGACCGCTATTCAGCTAATACCAAAGTGTTGAAAGATCCTTACTCTCTGTATCCTGTTACTACTGTTGGTCAGGTGTCAGGTGCTACTAACTTTGTTAATGGTGGTGCACATCCTTCCAACATCGGTAATGATTATGTGGTATATGTAAATGACAACCAATCATCTTCTCCTGCTATCGTAGGTTATCGTAACGGTAACAGGTGGTATGACCCAACCGGTAATGTAATTGAAGACCCTGCAGTACTGAAGCAGTATTCCGATGGTCGTGACCCTCAGCCATACATTCAGTCTCAGTACAAGAATATAAAGATGACAGACAGCAACTTCAATCCTAACCTGTCTTTCACCGACTATTCTCCACAGGTAACGGTAATGCCTCGTATCCAGTTCTCGTTCCCAATATCAGATGTTGCGAATTTCTACGCACACTATGATATCTATGCTCAGCGTCCATACCCTAACTCAATAGGTTATGCTACTGCATGGGATTATTACAAGCTCTCAGCTGCAGCCCCTACTAATGTACTGGCTAACTCAAACCTGAGGTCTCAGAAAACATTCGATTATGAGGTTGGTTTCCAGCAGAAACTTACTGATAACTCATCACTGACGCTATCAGCGTTCTACAAAGAGCGTAAGGATATGGTGAGCATTGTACCTTATGTATATGCATATCCATACACTTACCAGACTTATGGTAACCGTGACTTCTCTACTACAAAGGGTACCACAATGATGTATGACATGCTTGCTACTAACCACCTGCGTATGACAGTGTCTTATACACTTCAGTTTGCAGAAGGTACCGGCTCAGCATATAACAGTGGTCGTGGCCTGCTGAACAACCTGATTCAGGAAGGTCTGCCAAATCTGCGTTATGTAACATATCTTGATGTTGACTCAAGGCATATCATTGCGGCTAATGCTGACTATCGCTTCGCTGATGGTGAAGGCCCTGTGGTAGCTGGTAAGCACATACTGCAGAATGCAGGTGCTAACCTGGTGGTAAGAACAAGAAGTGGTGAGCCTTACACCCGCTACTCTGATGCCCTTGGTCAGACGGTTGTAGGTGGTGTAAACGGAGCTCGTCTGCCATGGCACTTCGGCATGGACCTGCGTGTTGATAAAGACTTTGCACTTAAGTTCCGTAAGGATAAAGAAGCTTCTACTCCGGGCAAAAAGCCACACCGTACTTATTATGTAAAAGGTATCGTGATGATCAACAACCTGTTGAATACACGTGAAGTACTGGGTGTACACGGCTTTACCGGACGTACTGATGACAACGGATATCTTGTATCTTCTTTCGGTCAGCAGTTTGTACCTCAGCAGGTTAACCCTCAGTCATATACAGACCTTTATACTATTTATATGAATAACCCTGCATATCTTAACTACGCCAGAACTATAGCTCTTTCTCTTGAATTTAACTTCTAAACTTTTACAATATAATCATATAGGTTATGATGCTCAGAAATAAAATACAGTTTGTTCGCGCTATTATGCTGCTTGGGGCCGGGGTCCTGGGGATAGCAAGTAGTGTCAGCGCGCGCGAAAATGTAGGAAAACGCGACCCTAAAACCCAATTGAAGGCAACAGCAGCTGGTTGTCAGCCTTCCGTTACTGCTATAGACCTTGATATCAACAACGTTCGTGCCCGTCTTATGACCGGTGGTGACATGTGGTGGAACAATGGTCAGGGTAACGCCGCTTATGAAATACCAAAAGGTTCTGGCAGACATTCACAGTTTGCAGCTTCCTGCTGGATAGGTGGTTATGATAAACAAGGGCAGCTTAAAGTTGCTGCACAGACTTATCGCCAGGATGGTAACGACTATTGGCCTGGTGCGCTTGACGATCAGGGTAAGATAACATCAGAAACCTGTGCTCAGTGGGATAAATTCTGGAAGGTTGACAGATCTACTATCAATAGGTTCAAACAGGCATATAAAACAGGTGGCGATCTTAAGGCATCAGATTTTGATGTTATTAATGAATGGCCTGCTATTGGTAATAACAATATCGTTGGTAATACAGGAACAAAGATTTCCCTTAACCCTAATAACACTTACGCTCCATTTGTGGATCTTAATGGTGATGGGAAATATCAGCCTGATGAGGGGGAATATCCTGATATCCGTGGTGACCAGTATATCTGGTGGGTGTTTAACGATGCTGGTAATACAAAACAGCAGTCACTCACAGCGGCTATGGGTATAGAAGTACAGACAAGTGCTTTTGCTTATGCTACACAGGACTTCCTTAACAATGCCTCTTTTTACAACTATAGAGTTATCAATCGCGGTACGCTTACCATAGACAGTACTTATATTGCTGTATGGGATGATGCTGACCTTGGTTATTATCTTGATGACTTTATCGGTTGCGATACTGCCCGTGGTCTTGGTATCCTATACAATGGTACCAACAATGACGGTGGTGTGGCAGGTAACCCGGTTAACAGCTATGGCGTTAACCCTCCTCAGATAGCGCTCGACTATTTCCAGGGACCAAAGCGCATTAAAAAAGTAGCTGGTGAACCAGATACTTACGAGCAGCTGAAGATGACTAACTTTACTTATTATAATAATGATCCGAGTATCATAGGTAACCCCACTAACGGTATCCAGATTTATTATTATATGACTGGTTCTATACGTAATGGCCAGCGTTTTTCTTACGATTATCAAGGCCCTGGTATCCCTTCAAAAGGATATGGTTCAGGTCCTGTTTCTAACTATGTATTCTGGGGCGATCCTGCCGACAACAGTCAGTGGTCAGAGTGTGCATGTGGTAACAACCCAGGCGACCGTCGTTTCGTATTCTCATCCGGTCCATTCCAGTTGTTCCCCGGTGCTATAAATGATATCACGTTTGGTACAGTATGGGCTGCAGGTCAGGGCGGATGTCCTTCTACCAGCTTCAAAACCATCAAAAATATTGATGATGGTGCACAGGCACTGTTTGACAATAACTTCAAAACTATTGAAGGCCCTGAAGCGCCAAGAATGGTTATCCGTGAGTTGGATCGTAAGCTGGTATTCTATCTGCTGAATGATTACGGTAGCAATAACTATGGTGAAAACTATGGTCGTGACGACGGACCATACAAAGATTCTCTGAACTATCACCAATTCGTTGTTAAGTCTAAGGGTGTAAGTGATGACTCTCTTTATAAATTCCAGGGATATCGTGTATTCCAGCTGGCAAACAGCCAGGTAACTTCTGCCGAAATATTTGACCCTGAAACTGGTGAAGTAGATAATACTAAAGCTATTGAAGTATTCCAGTGCGATATAGCTGACAGTATTTCTCAGATAGTAAACTATGTGAAGAATGTAGCAGTAAGTGATACAACACATGCTGCACAGATAAAAGTCAAAGGTAGGGACAGTGGTATTGTACACAGCTTCCAGCTTACTCAGGATGCCTTTGCTACCGGTAACGATAAGCGTTTCGTAAACTACAAGAACTATTATTTCGTTGCAATTGCCTATGCATATAACAACTTTGCTCCTTTCAATGCAGCAAATACGGTAAACACGCAGGATGTTCCTTATCTGGCCAGCTCACATGGTGCTGGTGGTACAGAAATATCAGTAGTAAGTGCGCTGCCAAACCCTGCTAATGGCGCTATGGGTACAGTTATTAACTGTGAGTATGGTGATGGTGTCGTAATTAAGAGGATTCAGGGTACTGGTAATGGCGGTAATGAAGTACAGCTTGATCAGGAATCTGAAGATGCAATTCTTGCAAACAATTCAATATCACAGCCTACATATGTTGCCGGTCTCGGACCAGTGGATGTGCGTGTTGTGGACCCTGTTATGGTTCCTGCTATGGATTGGGTACTACAGATACATGGCCCGGATACAAAACTTACAGGTCTTCCATCAATATCTGGCGGCATTGCAGATACTTCAGGCTCATGGACGCTTACTGGTTATAAAGATGGTGTTGTAGCTGATGTTATATATAGTGAACGTAACATGGATGCAGTAAATGATCAGATTCTTGAGAAGTATGGTCTATCAATCAATGTACGCCAGGTTCAGCACCCGGCAAGCAATGTGAAAGGCACAGCTAATGGTTATATCACTTCTGATATTACTTTTAACGATCCTTCCAAGCCATGGCTTTGGGGTGTGCAGGATGAGGCCGATAGTAGCTTTGCTAACTGGCTCCGTTCAGGAAGTGTGAGTCACTTCCAGCCGGTATCTGCTACTAATCCTTGCTTCTTTAATGACCTGTCTATCAGCTCTAACTATGTAGACCCACAGCAGAACTTTGCTAACATGTTTGCAAACTTCTCACCTGTTAAATCTTCATGGGGACCTTATGGTCTGGGTGCTTACTATTTTGATGGTGGCTCTCTGCAGTCTAATCTTGGTTTGTTTGTAGCTTGTGCAAATCATATGGCTGCCTATCGTCTGGCTATCAATCAGGTTAAATCTATGACTGATGTTGACCTGGTATTTACATCCGATAAATCTAAGTGGACTCGTTGTGCAGTTGTAGAAATGCAGGAAGATACTTCACTGGCTGAAAACAGGGGACGTAAATTCTTCATTCGCAAGCATAAAGGTTGGAACCTTGAAATGAATGGCAATGACCCTGTATACTCTGAAAGTCCTGATGATGAGGGTATGTCATGGTTCCCTGGTTATGCAATCGACCAGATTACAGGCCAGCGTTTGAATATCGTTTTCGGTGAAGATTCTTACCTGACATCTGACAATGGTGGTGATCTTATCTGGAATCCATCTGCACCGCAAGGCCAGAATGGCTTTAATCCTTTCGACTTCTCTGTTGCTTTCGGTGGGCGTCACACTATATATATTGCTACTACACAATATGATAGTTGTCGTAGTTTCGTAGAGAATGTAAGAAAGGCTACCAGTTCAACTAGTCCTTCCCTGAAGACTGCATACTCTAGCTTCCAGTGGATGGGTGTTCCGATGCGCAATCCTAATGTTCAGTATCTGCCATTGAAAGATGGTCTTATACCTACAACCACCAAGTTAAGGTTCCGTGTTACTAAGCCTTATGCTCCATATGAGGCTACTGATCCTGCTACTACATTTGCTACACCTGGTACCAATATCACTCCGGGTGAAGAAACAAATCCATACTATACATTCACTACCAAGGGCCTTGCTAAGACTACTTTGTCTGACAACCCTGATAAGAATGGTCTTGTAGACAGGATACTTGCTGTGCCTAATCCTTACTACGGATATTCTGGATATGAGAAAGCAGGTAGTCGTTTTGATACGCGTATCAGAATTATAAATCTGCCTGCACGTGCTGACATTAATGTGTACACACTGGATGGAATATTGGTTCGTAAACTATCTAAGAGTGATCCTGGTGTGTCATTCCTCGATTGGGACCTTCGTAACTCAGCCGGTCTGCCTATAGCAGGTGGTATGTATCTCATACATGTTAAGGCCGAAGGAATTGGTGAAAAGGTAATTAAGTGGTTCGGTTCACTCCGCCCGCTCGACGTAACTCAGTATTAACAGACATTATTAGTTCCGGGCGGCTTGCCTGCCCGGAACATTCAAATAATTATTCAGCTTATTTATGAAACAAGGATCAATTAAGTCGATCGTTACAATACTTGCAGTTGGCGCGTCTTTGAGTGCTGCAGCAGGAAATAAGGACCGTTCGGGACAGGCAGGTGCACCTGAGTTGATGATCAATCCATGGGCCCGTTCCACAGGTATTTTTGCTATCAATGCTTCTCACATCAGTGGTGTTGAGGCAATGAAAACAAACATTGCAGGTCTCGGTAATACTACCGGTACAGATATAGGTGTTTCACGTGGCCAATACCTGAGTGGTACTGGTATTAATGTAAACAACATAGCTATTGGCCAGCGTTTAGGTGAAGCTGGTGTTATAGGTCTCAACCTTATGTCTATGAACTTTGGTGAGATTACTTCTACTACTTTCGATCAGCCTGAAGGTGCCGGCACATACCGTCCGCAGTTTCTTAATCTGCAGCTGGGCTACGCCAAGCAGTTCTCTTCGCATGTAAATGCAGGTGCTGCTATGACTTACGTGTCTGAGCAGGTTGGTAACATCGGTGCACTAGGTATCGCATTTGAAGGTGGTATACAATATGTTACCGGTAAGAGGGATAACTTCCATTTTGGTATCACATTGCGTAACCTGGGTAGCAATATGCGCTTCTCTGGTACTGGATTTGCTGTTAATGCTGATAAACCAAACAGTTCACCATCATTTGTGGTCTCTCAGCAATATCCTGCTGACAAGTTTTCAATGCCTACATACCTGAACTTTGGGGTTGCTTATGACTTCTATCTTGACGAGCACCATTTAGCAAAAGACAGTGTACCGGTACATAAACTTACAGGTATACTTAACTTCCAGTCTAACTCATTTAATAATGACTATCTGGGGGCAGGTGCAGAGTACAGCTTTAAAGACATGATATTCCTGCGCGCTGCATACCGTTATGAAAAAGGAATAGGCAATCTGGAAAACTCTACTACTATGTATTCCGGTATTGCATTGGGTGCTACAGCTCAGAAGAAATTCGGAGAAAAAGGACCACTTTTCTCTCTGGACTATTCATTCCGTCCTACACAGCGCCCTGCCAATGGAGTGCATATGATATCGCTCCGTTTGTCGAGATAAGTATATTTTCGTATTTTTACATTACAACGCTTCTGTCATGCAGAGGCGTTGTATTTTTTTACTGTACTGATAAACTTAATAAGATATGTCTGATCTGAATTACCTCACAAAGGAGACACTGGAGCAAATGAAAGAGGAGTTGAACAGGCTCAAAACCACTGGTAGAGCGGAAATTGCACGGCAGATAGCAGAAGCAAGGGAAAAAGGTGATTTAAAGGAAAATGCCGAATATGACGCAGCGAAAGAAGCACAGGGACATCATGAAGCTCGTATAGCACAGTTGGAAACTGTTATTGTTTCTGCACGAATTATAGACTCTAAAGATATTGATACCAGTAAAGTTTCTATTCTTAGCAAGGTTACTGTTACCAATATGGGAAATAAGAAAACTGTTGTTTACCAGATTGTTTCTGAAAAGGAAGCCGATTTAAAGCTGGGTAAGATTTCTTCAGGTTCTCCCATTGGTAAAGGTTTGCTAGGTAAGCAGGTAGGCGAAATTGCTGAAGTACAGGCACCAAGTGGTATGTTTAGATTTAAGGTAGAGAGTATTACTATTTAGTCATGGCAGGTATATTTGCTAAAATCATTTCAGGAGACATCCCTTGTTACAAGATAGCAGAGGATGAGCACTTTTTTGCATTTCTTGATATTATGCCGGTACGGAATGGTCATGTACTCATAGTGCCAAAGGTGGAAACAGACAGGTTTTTTGATGTCAGTGATGATTATTTATCCCGTTGGCTGCTTTTTGCAAAGCCTATCGCAAAAGCCATAGAAGCTTCTTTTCCATGTAACAGGTGTGGGCTTAGTGTAGTAGGTCTTGAGGTGCCTCATGCCCATATGCATCTTATTCCTATTGACAGCGCTGATGATCTTAACTTCACGAAGCCACGCCATCAGGCTAATGCGGATGACCTTGAGGCTGTAAGAAAAACGCTGACTACTGCATTAGGTGTGGTCTAATGTAAGATGAGTCTTTGTTAATTTCTGTTGCCATGCAGCATGTTATTTACTGTCTGTTTGCATTGTTAAGTTATATTTGCCATTATACGTCCACCAATCCTGTTCTGTCTTGAAATATCGCAACGCCTTACTGATAGTATTTTTGGTAGTACTTGCCGATCAGTTACTGAAGATTTACATCAAAACTCACTTTGCAAACGGTGATGATGTAAGAGTAGTAGGGAGTTGGTTTCGTCTGCATTTCATTGAAAATGAAGGTATGGCTTATGGGATGAAGCTAAGTGAATCACCCATAGGTAAGATAGTCTTGTCTTCTTTTCGCCTTATTGCTGTTGTTTTCGGGTTTTATTTGCTGAAGCGCCTTATTACGAAAGGACATACTACCGGATTAATTATTTGCGGTTCTCTTATCCTTGCAGGTGCCTTAGGTAATTTGCTGGATAGTATGTTTTATGGGCTCATTTTTACGGAAAGCCCCTATTCTTGCTTTTCGGGCAATTATGAAAGTATTAGTCATCTGCTGAAAGACAATAACAGAGAGGCTGTAGCTCAGTTTACTAAGTTTGGACATGGCTATGGTAATTTCCTTACCGGCAGGGTAGTAGATATGTTCTATTTTCCTGTAATAGAGACAACCTTACCGCAATGGGTACCTTTCTGGGGTGGGAAAGTGTTTGTTTTTTTTGAACCTGTTTTTAATATTGCAGATGCTGCTATCTCTATAGGTATCATTACCTTACTTGTGTTTCAGCGTAGGTTAATGCATCTAAGCAACCCTTCTGTGGGTACTACTACCGCAGCTGCAGAAACGGCTGCAGAATAGATTATTCATTAAATTGCATAATAAATCTTGCTTAAATGGATACAAGGGATAATGGTCATGACGATGAAACATTACCAGTCACGGTTTGGTTATCTGGCCGTAGCTATCGTATCCGTATTAAGCCGGAAGAAGAATCTGAAGTCCGGAATGCTGTGCGGTTGGCCGATCAGAAAATTAATGAATTGCGTACACACTTTGCAGGGAAAGATGATCAGGACTTTATAGCTATGTGTCTACTTATGTACGCAGCAGATACAGCTATAGATGTATTTAACAATCCACTGCTCCAGGACGAGCTTAAAAAGATGACACAGCGAATAGACCGGGCATTGACTACCAATACCTAGGACGCTTAGTTTTCAGTATTGTTGCTCATCAGCGTTTCTTTCATTATTTCCATACGTGCTCCTCTGGAGCCTTTTATAAGAATAGATGCATTTTGCGGCTTGTTACCTGCAATGTAATCAGCTGCGGCAGTACTGTTCTCAAACCATTTTATAGCACCATGCAGCGCTTCAAATTCCTTGCCTACTAATATTACATCAGCCCATTCGTATTGCTGTATCAGTGCTATGATACGTTCATGTTCTGCCCTTTCAGCATCTCCCATCTCTTTCATGGCACCTATCCAAAGTATCTTGTTCTTCAGGTCAGTTTTTGCAAAATTTCTGATAGCTGCCTCCATGCTGGTAGGGTTTGCATTATACGCATCCAGTATTATTTGGTTGCTGCCAGCTGTCAGCCATTGTGAACGGCTATTGTCTGGATAGTAGGCTTCAATGGCTTCTTTGATTTTTTGTACCGGTATGCCAAAGTGCAATCCTATTGCGATAGCTGTTGTTACATTGCCAAAGTTATACTCACCTACAAGGTGAGTATGTATAATTGTTTCATTCTGGTTTATATGTGGCATTACGTCAAGAAATATGCCCCTTTCTGATTGACTGGCAGTGTATGTGGCATCATCTGCTCCATAGGTAACTTCGTTATGATATCCCTTTGCCATATCCTTCAGATAATGAAGGTCGGCATTCCTGAATATAGTTCCATTATGCAGCCTTATGTAGTCATATAGCTCACCTTTTCCTTTTCGTACCCCTTCCTCACCTCCAAACCCTTCAATATGCGCTTTACCACAGTTTGTAATAATGCCGTGTGTAGGCTCAGCTATCAGGCAGTAGCCTGCTATTTCTTTCTGATGGTTTGCACCCATTTCTACTACTACTATTTCTGCATCCATACCTACACGCAATAACGTAAGTGGCACACCTATGTGGTTGTTAAGATTGCCAGCCGTAGCATAGGTTTTATACCCTGTTTTTAATACGGCAGTTACCAGCTCTTTTGTGGTGGTTTTTCCGTTTGAGCCTGTTATGGCTATTATGGGTATATTCAGCTGTCTGCGATGGTGGCGTGCCAGATGTTGTAGGGTAGTCAGTACATCATCTACCAGTATTATCCGGTCATCATTTTCGCCGGTTGGTTCGTCAGTAATGGCATATGCTGCACCTCCCTGCAACGCAGCATGTGCAAATTCATTGCCGTTGAAATTGCCTCCTTTTAGCGCAAAGAAGATTCCGTCTTTTATAATGTTCCGGGTGTCAGTAAATACGTGTGGATACCTCTGGTATATTTCGTACAGCTTTGGTATGGTCATAGAATGGCTTATTTACTTCCGTAAAAATAACAATCCCCTCTCGTAAGAAAGGGGATTGTCAGAAAAGATATATATAAAAGCTATTAGCGCTTATGATACTTATTACGGCCAAAGTTATTACCACCTGGCTGCATTTCGCCGGTTGGGCTACCAAGACGGTCCATCACACAACGGAAACCGATAGTAGATGTTGCAAGGTCACCCTGCAGGTAACGGCGTGTACCAGGAGACAACCAGTATGCACGGTCTGCCCATGAACCACCTTTATAAACTTTAGTAGAATCATTGATGAGAGACATACTGCCATAAGCATAATTTGCGCCAGACAATGTATCACCATCACGGTAGTTGTTCAGGTCGGCAGAACGTATATTGTGCTGCCCCATTGCGTTAACTTCTTCTCTTTTAAGCACAGCCATAGGTATGTGACCAATGCTGTCTTTTTCTTCCAGTGAACCATCTTCCTGACGGAGGTATTTTTTGTAGACGTTACCACGGAAAGGACGGAAATCATCAAGGTCAGTGTTAGGACGGTAAGTATCCATAACCCACTCGTTTACGTTACCACCCATGTTGTAAAGACCAAATGCATTTCTCAGATAAGTATTAACGCGCTGTGGACCATCACCATTATCATTAAGTCCGCCAGCTACACCCATGTAGTCACCTTTACCACGCATGAAGTTACCTTCAAACTCACCCTGGTACTGATTGTGCAGTCCATAGCGGGTAGTATTTTTAGGTCCCCATGGTAGTGAATTCCTGTCAGTAAACACTTCCTCACCACGACGGCGCTTGTTCTCAGGGCTTGGATTATTTCCTATCAGGCCCAGTGCCGCATATTCCCATTCTGCTTCTGTAGGCAGGCGGAAGTCAGGCTGGAAAATACCATCACCATAGTTGATAGGACGCTCGCCCGATCCATTAGGTTCAAAATCTGTGCGCTTTCTTTTCTTGCTTCCTTCGTACTGTCCGTTCATGTAGCCCATTGTGGTGAATACGTCTTCACCGGTCTGGTCTTTGTTAGGTGCCTGATAGCCGGAATATATGAGCAGGCCTTCATTATACCTGTCTGTACGCCACTCACAATAGTCCATTGCCTGATACCAGTTTACACCTACTACAGGGTAATGGTTGTAAGCGTTATGGTTGAAATAAAGTTTTACATATGGTTCATTATAGCCTAGTGCTGAGCGCCATACTGTCTGATCTGGCATAGCACGGGTATAAAGCTCCGGATAGTCATTATTATATGTACGGTAGGTCCAGTAGGTATATTCACGGTAGCTTTCATTTTCCAGTTCCGTCTCGTCCATATAAAAAGATGAAACAGAAACTGTATGTCTGGTAGCATTGTTTTCCAGAGTTGGCATTTCATCATCCACCGCTCCCATTGTGAAACGGCCACCTTGCACAAATACCATACCTATGGGCGTTGGCTGTCCACCAGGTTCTACAACTTCAAATCCTCCCCAGCTACTATTATTACGCTCCCAACCTGTTGTTCTTGAAATAGAACCACCTTTGCCCTTCTTTGTTGATTGCGGTGAACATGCTGAAAATATAGTCGTTGCCCCAATGCAAAGCAAGCTCAAGCCAATGATTTGTCTTTTCATAATTTTTGCTAAAAAAGTTATGCTTTTTGCAGGTGTTTTGTTAAAAGCAGTTACAATGATACCGCATTCTTTTTAAATTTTCAAGCTTTCAAACCCTTTTTGAAAAAAAAATGTCCTATCTATTTTATATCATGTAATATCTTGAATAAAACAGCGTTAAAGGTACAATAATCGTACAAATATCAAGCTGACATTCAACACAGATTATTACGTAATTTTGAATAACATATTTCCGATACCCTTTCAGTTATAAATATCAGAAAATGACTACAAAAATTCCTGCCCTGTTATTGTTCCTTAGTGCAGTATTCACCGTAAATATTGCCGGGGCCCGGTACACAGAAACATACACTGTTCATAGTAACGAGATTTATTCAGGTTACATAGTCAGGACCGTTAAGTTAAAAAACTATGCACTTCCTGAGGTCTCACTGTCGTCTGTTCATTTCAGCAAGGTAGCTTCGTTACCTCCTGGTGTATCGCCGGCAGCACCGCAGCAGATGATAATTTCATTGGGTAAAGAGCGCAAACAGCCTCTTGCTGTAATAAAAATACCAGCATATTCTACAGATATTAATGGTAACATTCAGCAGGTTACCGACTTTTCACTTACCATTGATGAGGCAGAAGTACAGACAGCCGGTGTGCCGGCAGCCAGGCCTACTGCCGATGTTACCAGTTCTGTCCTCAGTACTGGTACATGGTATAAGATAGGTATCACAAAAACAGGATTTCATAAAATTGACGCCTCCGTAATAACATCTATGGGGCTGGACCCGCTTAAGGTAAATCCTGCTAATGTCAGAGTTTATGGTAACGGTGGCCGCATGTTGTCCGAGGCAAATTATGTACCCCGTCCTGCCGATTTGCGCGAAAATGCCACTTTATTACAGGACGATGGTAATGGCGCATTCAATGCAGGCGATTATGTGGTTTTCTATGGCGCAGGCCCTACCGGGTGGGATGCAGATAGCGCAAACGACAGATTCGCACATCTTAAGAACCTGTATTCAGATACTGCATACTATTTCATCACCCTCGATAAAGGACCTGGCTTGCGTGTAGCTACCGAACCTGCCGATGGTACAGGCAACGTCTCTGTAACAGATTACAGCTACTATGATGTACATGACATAGATCTTGTGAATCCTGTAGGCTTTGGTAAAATGTGGTATGGCGAACAGTTCAATCCGCTTGCCGGCAATCTTACCCAGACATTCAATTTTGATTTCGGTGCTCCTTCTTCTGCTGTGCGCTGTAGCGTATCAGTAGCATGTACCGGTCAGACAGGCAATGCATTTGCAATTACGGCCAATGGTGGCCAGATAGGCAGTCTTCAGTTTTCTAAAGGTACTGGCGATAATACACAGGTACTTATCAATAAGGGAGAGTGGGAAGTAGCAGGAACGCCATCAGGTGTACTGGTTGGAATTAAGTTTGCTGCTGTAGGTAACTCCGTTGGTTATCTCAATTTTATTGAGATCAACGCCCGGCGCCCGCTCAGTATGTGGGGCGATCAGATGAGTTTCCGCGACCTGCATAGTTACGGTGCCGGTAAGGTAGCCAGCTATATGTTGCAGGGGGCTGGTGGCAATACCCGGGTGTGGGATGTAACAGACCCTCAGGTGCCTGTGGCACTCAATGGAACACTTGCCGGCAGCACATATACTTTTACCCGTGACGCATCCACGCTGCGTGAGTTTGCTGCTATGAACAGTCTCAATCTGTTTACACCCGTATTCTCAGGTATGGTAAGAAATCAGAACCTGCACGCTTCAGGCCAGGTTGATGACATTATTGTTACTCATCCTGATTTCCTTCCCTATGCGCAGCAGCTTGCCGACTATCACTCGGCACATGACAATCTGCGCGTGCTGGTAGTGACACCGCAGCAGATATACAACGAATTTTCATCTGGTGCACAGGACATAAGTGCCATCCGCGACTTTGTAAAAATGTTTTATGACCGAGCCGGAACTGATGAAAGCCAGATGCCGCAATATCTTACATTGTTTGGCGCCGCATCTTACGACTATAAAGACCGCCTGCCCAACAACTCAAATTTTGTACCTGTTTTTGAGTCAGCAGAGTCGTCTTATGATCTGGCGGCTGTACTTACCGATGACTTCTATGGTTTCCTTGATGATAATGAATATATTGAAAACACGACACTGCTCAATGTGCTGGATATAGGCATTGGACGCCTGCCGGCACGCTCTGTAGATGATGCGGCCAGCTTGGTGAATAAAATAATAAGATACCGCTCACCGGAGACGTTAGGTCCCTGGAGGATTGCTTCTACACTTGTGGCCGATAATAATGATGGCGCTGGTAATCACATGCAGGATGAGGAGGAAATGGGGCAGCATATTACAGCTACCACACATAATCTGTACAATCACAGTAAGATATATCTGGATGCTATACCCACTATCTCTACCCCTGCCGGCCCGCGTGCACCCAATGCCAGTGCAGCTATTACCGATAGGGTCTATAAGGGTACTATGCTTATCAATTACAGCGGTCATGGCAATACGCAGGTATGGGCTTCAGAGCGTATCCTCACCCCCGACGATTTTAATAAATGGAGTAATGAGCACATGTTGCCGTTCATGATTACTGCTACCTGCGATTATGGCCAGTTCGATCACCCTCAGTATGTATCTGCAGGCGAGCAGCTGGTACTGCATAAAGGAGGAGGGGTTATATGCATGCTTACTACTACTGCCGCCGTATATGCCGTTTACAATAATCCGCTCAATGCCCTCGTACTGAAAACGCAGCTGGCTCAGAAAGCGGATGGCAAATGGCATAGTTTTGGAGAGGCCTCCCGCATAGGTAAGAATGCTACTTATGCTACATCGGTAAATGCCAATGAACTGGCTAACTACCGCAAATTCTCACTCCTGGGCGACCCTGCACTTACCCCAAATTTTCCGGAGCATTTTGTAGACGTAGATAGTGTTATTGATGTGGCAACGTCTGATGTGGCCGATACCATCAAAGCCTTGGGGGCATACCGTATTACGGGTAGGGTAAGGGATAACAATGGCAATACGCTTACGGGTTTTAACGGGGTGCTTTCTGTTTCTTTGTTTGATAAACCCCGTACTGTATCTACTATTACTGCAGTAAATAAAACCTTCCAGCTTCAGGACAATCTGGTGTACAAGGGCAAGGTAAGTGTTACAAATGGTCTCTATTCCTATACCTTCATAGCGCCTAAGGATATTAACTATTACTATGGTACGGCTAAGATTAGTAATTATGCACACAATGGTGTTACTGATGCTGCCGGTGCCGATACCAGCATAACTGTAGGAGGTTTCTCTGATAATCCGGTGATTAGTGATGTGCCCCCCATTGTAAGGCCATACATCAATGATAGCCTCTTCCAGGATGGTGGTATTACAGGTACCAATACCTCTCTTTTTGTGTCTTTGTATTCAGAAACCGGTATCAATGTATCGGGCAATAAACTGGGACATGACCTTACGGCAGTGTTGGACGACAATGTGGAACAGCCATATATATTAAATGATTATTATGAAACTGCCCCCAACACTTATCAGCGGGGCTATGTCAACTTCCCTGTTAATGGTCTGTCAGATGGCAGACACACCCTGAGAGTAAAAGCATGGGATGTTAATAATAATTCGGGTGAGGGTAGTGTCAACTTTGTGGTAATGGATGGTAAAGTAATGGCCATTGAAAATCTGGGCAATTATCCTAATCCGTTCAGCAATACTACGCACTTCGTTTTCGAACACAATCATCCTGATGAAGAAATAGATGTGAAGATTAATATATATAGCTCTGGGGGCTCACTGGTAAAAAGCATACAGCAGCAGTTTACCCCATCGGGTAGCCGCACAGCCGACCTCACATGGGATGGTACCGACAATAGCGGTGCCAGACTCCCATCGGGCATGTATGTTTACCGTATTATGCTCACTACAGAAAAAGGTTACAGGTCTACCGCATACCAAAAACTGGTTATTGTACGTTAACGTTCTTGTTACCAAAATTATAGTTGACTATATTGGTAAAAAGGAATATTTTTGCTCAACATTAAATTAAATATAATAAATCATACGATGTCAAAAAGCCTCGGTTTATCAGGGTTGATGTTACTTTCAGTAATGTCGGCTTCTCAGGTTAGCGCGCAGACAAACATAAATGGCACAAGCAGTTCATTTGTTACTACAGCAGTACCTTTCCTTCGCATATCTCCCGATGCCCGTGCAGGCGCTATGGGCGATGCCGGTATAGCTGTTTCTCCCGACCCTAACTCACAATACTGGAATGTTGCTAAAATGCCTTTTAACGACAAAACGTATGGTATTTCTGCTACTTACACCCCATGGTTGAAGGATCTGGTTCCTGATATCTTCCTGGCTTATCTTTCGGGTTATGCTAAATTTGGTCAGGAGCAGGAGCAGGCAGTCAGTGCCTCTATGCGTTATTTTTCCCTGGGTAACATTAACTATACCGACTATATAGGAAACTCTATCGGTACCGGTATGCCCCGCGAATATGCATTTGACCTCGGTTACTCACGTAAGCTCTCCGATTATTTGTCGGCTGGTCTTACAATGCGTTACATACATTCTGCTATCGCATCGGGTGTTAACTATTCTACTACCGGTGGCGACTATAAGCCGGGCAATGCATTCGGTGCAGATCTCGGTATGTTCTACACTAAGTCTAACGAGAAAGAAGAATATCACGTAAATACGTTCAACTTCGGTGCTGTACTCAGCAATATAGGTTCTAAGATTACGTATAACTCTACCCGCCGCGATTTCATTCCTATGAATCTTGGTGTGGGTGCTGCTTATACCGTTCAGATGGATGCGTATAACAAGATTACTTTTGCGCTGGACCTGAATAAGCTGCTGGTACCTGCTCTGCAGAGCACCGGTTCTGATACTACTATATCTGTTCCTACAGGTATCATCAAGTCCTTCTCTACCGGTGATCAGCTGGCGCAGATCAATGCTGCCCTCGGTGCAGAATACTGGTATCAGAATACTATCGCTTTCCGTGCAGGTTACTTCTATGAAGATAAGAATAACGGCGACCGTCAGTACATAACAGCCGGTTTGGGTGTGCGTTACAATGTATTCCAGCTCAATGCGTCATACCTTGTGCCACAGGGCTCTGGTATAAACCGCAATCCGCTGTCCAATACACTGCGCTTCTCGCTCATATTTGAGTTTGACCAGATGGCTTCCGGTTCTGATTCCGGTGATGATGAAACAACAACAACCGAGTAGTAATATTTTGTTGCTAAAGCATAAAAGAAGAACTCCGGCCCTGGCCGGAGTTCTTCTTTTATAATCATGTATGTAACAATCAGTACCAGCAGTATGATATCAGTGCTGGAAGATGAATATTACCAGCGTAAAACCTCCCTGTTTGTGATAGTCGGCTTCCATGGTTATATGCGGTGGTAGTTTACTTATGTCGTCGGTTTCTGTGGGTTCTTCAATGTCTTTCATGAACACCACTTTTTTCAGGTCGCTCAGGCCGGCCACTACATTCTCCTGAGTAGACATTTTGTAGCCCAGCGGTGTCAGGCATTCCTGTAGCTTCTTTTTATATTCAGCATATAGGGGCGGCAGCTTTGTTTTGTCTGTGGTTTGTATCAGAGCGCCCTCATAAAAGAGTCCCATCGATTCTACAATCCTGTAGCCTACGGTACCCGGTATTTTTACACTGCTGGCCCACATGGTGGAGTGCATACTCATATCCATCTGCTTACCTTTGATATTGTCAAAGTTGTGCGGAGCATCAGCCATGATATTATTGATAGCTTCGCAGAAGCCTGCTGTCTGTCCCATGGCGCTGCTATAGCCTGCTACAGCTACTGCCATTGTGAGTAAATACCGTTTTAACATACTGCAATATAAATACAATCATCATTAGGCCGGTGTGGGCCGCCTATCTTTTATCATTTCATTGGCAGCCGGTACTTGCTTTGTGTTAGTATCGCCGGTATATTGTCGTACCTTTTCACCCGTATTTTTTATGTTCAACGACGAGTATTTTATGCGCCAGGCACTGCGGGAGGCACAACTGGCATTTGATGCCGGAGAGGTGCCTGTAGGGGCTGTGGTAGTATGGGACAATAAGGTTATAGGCCGGGGGCATAATCAGGTAGAGCGGCTCAATGATTGTACCGCCCATGCCGAGATGATAGCGCTTACTGCGGCATTTAACGGTATAGGTGCCAAGTACCTGCCCGATGCAGTACTCTATGTTACCGTGGAGCCATGCCTTATGTGTTGTGGGGCACTATACTGGTCTAAAATAGGGAAAGTGGTGTACGGAGCCTCCGATGTGAAGAATGGTTATAAAAAGACCACCGGAGAAAACTGGCCCTTTCATCCTAAAACTGAGCTTACTCATGGTATTCTGGCTACAGAGTGTGCTCAGCTTATGAAAGACTTTTTTGCTCAGCGGAGGTAATACTAAACCTGCCACACAGCTTGCGCTTTTATTACGTAGTTTTTACTTCCTGGCATCATGCCATTTGAGGCTCATCAGCATATGCTCTATGTCCTGTAGCAGAAAGTCAGTAGCTGGTTTCAGCGAGTCTGCGTTTGGTGTTACATCAAAGTACAGCGCCCCCCGCATGAAGTGGTGTGCTGAGTCTGTAGCACAGAACTGGTAGCGGGTGGCGGCATTACCACCTACGGTAAATATGACACACTCTATCCCATTTCTGTTGGTTCTTGCTTTCTGGTCTATGTAGTCGGCTTTTTCATGATGAAAATAGGATAGGCCCCATGAGTCATCTACCAGTTTGTATAACGGTTGCTCTTTCGTTATGGGCTTGTACGTAATGTTTATCATGCCTCCCAGGCTGGGTATGTCTATGTTTATCCAGTACTTATTGCCCTCACCGGCAAAAAGGGTATCGTCAATTACCTTACTGTATACCGGATATTCAAAAGAATAGGGAAATCCTGCACGCTCAAAAATTTGGTATTCATGCCTTGCGGGAGTGTCTATCTTAAAATAGCCCGATGGCTTGGGGTAGTACACCTCAGGCTTGCAGGCAGCCAGCACACTAAGCATTGCAAAGGGGATGAGCAGTTTACGCATTGCTGTAAAGATAGGAGAATCATAGAAAAAGCACTACTGACCGTATCATATTTGAATGACTTGTATCAGAGGATATTGATCGTGCAGTTGATATTTGCTTTTTCATCGATTGGTATGTTATAGAATATGGGACATACAGCATACACCCGGCATTAAATAGCTTATAACTGATTTAAGGACTTTACTTTTTTGTATTTGCAAAACTCTGTTTTCAAATCTTATTGCCAGTGTTTGATATACTACTTATTGGTAGTTCTTTCTGGGCAAATGCTTCATTTTGGGGTATGCTGAATCAAATATGGTTGCAAGGCTATCTTTTTCGTGTTCTGAGACATAACAGTGATTTATATACAATAGTTTAAAAGCATTTGGATGCATATAGCCACAGTTTATATCTAATAGCTGATGTGACTTGTAATCTCTCACCCGGTCTTTGCGGTTAGTCAGGTAAGTGATTCCGTACGTAATAGCTGGTGTATATTTTAGCCGCTTTCTATTACTAAGGTGAGTACATTGTAACTCTGCTTGTTTCAGGCTACACTCTTAGGGTGCCTGCACTACGGCAAATAATATGATGGATATTAAGAGCGCATATAGTATTGTTTTTTTTTACATTCATACAGTAGCAGATTCTTGCAGAATACTATCATATTATTACTTATCTGCAATATTCGTATCCAAGTTTGTAAACATAGGGTGTCAGCTCTTCATTCAGGTTTGCCTCACGTAGCAGTTTGCCGCACAGGTATTTTTCTACCTGGTCTGCTTTTTCCAATGAACTTTCCTGCACCATGTCTTCATAATCCTGGAATGTAACTTCCATTGATTTTTCTCTGATAATAGTGAATGAAGCAAACACCTCACAGAAGTTAAGGCCATGAGCTGCGAATGTATCGGTAAGCAGCCGGTATAGTTCGTATTCTGGTGCTGTTTTATCTGCTGTGTGAATATGGGTTTCAGGAGCCGGCATGACTGGCGTTTTTTCCATTATCGCATGATATTTCGATGGCGCCCTTAAAGCCATGTCTTTGGAGCTGTATAGGTATATGGATATGTAATTGGGCTCACTACGTTTTTTTATGCCCTCATGCTTTTGAGATAGTGTGTACAGCTCTTTCAGTATGCCGTGTATTGTATCTTTACCTACTTCTTTTTCGGTAAGATAAGCTCTTATGGTTACGGCCGCTTTATCAGTTTCATCTACTGCGCTGGCCTCTACTATATTGTAAAGACCGGTATAGTCTTGCTTCTTTTTGGACTCATTGCAGCCCCATAGTATTATCCCGGCTATCAGGACGGATAGTATACTTTTCATAGTTAGTTTTATAATGACGGTTGTCGGTAATGGAAATGCCAAAATAGTCATTTCTATCATTATTTATGATAGATATTTCTGGATTGTATTACTTCTGCCCATACTCACGGGTATACAAGCATGGTTAAGGGGCTATTCCTGAAAATGTGGATATCCTTTTCTGCCATTGTGGTCGTTGTGGCTTGTTTTTTGTGGAGTAATAAGACTTCTTTATTGTTAAAACACTACGATACGTAATATGTTAAGTTATCTTGTTTTTATAATACTTTACCAAGATATAAAAGCAGGATTGGCTAATATATGTTAAAAAACGCGCGAGTAATTTTTGTAACCTTTTTGTGAAGTTTTGTACAGTGTGTGAAGTTGTAAGTTATAGATTTTCAATTAGTTGAGACCTTTATGGTTGAAAACTGCTCACTGCGAAAAATAAATTGCGCACATCTTACAACCCTATCCAGCGGAGGCTACAGAACTGGTGCTGTCCATTAGTTGCCAACTGTTATCAGCTAAATACTACCTGCCATAAACCGGATACTATAGGTAGTGTGTCAATTCCCTCAAATTAACCTAAATTGCAGTCCCTAAAAACAATCATTTATTATGTCAGATCAGCAATTACCAGAACAGCAGCTTAACATAGAGCTTACAGAAGAAGTAGCAGATGGTGAATACGTAAATCTCGCAATTGTTACCAACTCTTTTGCAGAGTTTGTAATTGATTTCGTAAACGTAATGCCTAACGTGCCTAAGGCTAAAGTAAAGTCACGTATCGTTATGACACCGCAGCACGCTAAGCGTACCATGCGTGCACTCGTTGACAATATCAAGCGTTTCGAAGCGCAGTATGGTGTTATTAAAGATCAGGAAACTGCACCTACTCCTTTCAACTTTGGTGCACCTCCTGCACAGGCTTAATTGTGCATACAGATAAAAAAACTGCTTATAAAAATTTATGAACGACAAGATTCTGATACTCGATTTTGGTTCTCAGTTTACACAGCTCATTGCCCGCAGGGTGCGCGAGCTTAATGTATATTGTGAGATACAGCCATGTACTAAGCCTGTAGCTTATGACGAGACCATGAAGGGTATCATCTTGTCGGGCAGTCCTTTTTCTGTCAATGACCCGCAGGCCCCTATGCCCGACATTGCCGCTATGGCGGCAAAACTGCCCATATTGGCTATATGCTATGGCGCTCAGCTGCTGGCAAAGCAGTCGGGTGGGGAAGTAGGCAAGTCCACTCATCGCGAATATGGTCGTGCACACCTGCAGGGTGTGGCTCATGATCCGCTGCTTTCTACTATAGCCGATGGTTCGCAGGTATGGATGAGCCATAGTGATACTATTAAGCAACTACCGGAAGGGTTTACAGTAATAGCCCGAACAGAGGCAATTCCTGTAGCTGCCTATAAAGCAGGTGCAGACTATGCCCCCAATCCTGTATACGCTATACAGTTTCACCCCGAGGTGACACATAGCACAGATGGAGGGCAGCTATTGAAAAATTTTGTGGTGGACATCTGTGGTGCAGCACAGGACTGGACTCCGGCTGCTTTCATTCATGAGACTGTAGAGCGCATTAAGCAGGATGTAGGTAATAAGAAGGTAGTAATGGCTTTGAGCGGTGGTGTTGATTCCACTGTTGCAGCTACACTTATACACCGTGCTATTGGCGACCGCTTGTTCTGCATCTTTGTAGACAATGGTTTGCTGCGCAAAAATGAATTTGAACAGGTACTGGACGGCTATCGCCATCTGGGATTGAATACAAAAGGTATTGATGCCCGCAAGCGTTTTTATACCGAGCTCGATGGTGTTTCTGACCCTGAGAAGAAACGTAAGATTATCGGTCGCCTGTTTATAGAAGTATTTAATGAAGAAGCACAGCAGCTTACCGATGTAAGCTTCCTGGGGCAGGGTACCATATACCCCGATGTGATAGAGTCTATGTCTGTTCACGGTCCTTCTGCTACTATCAAGTCGCACCATAATGTGGGTGGACTGCCGGAGAAGATGCATCTTTCTCTGGTAGAGCCGCTTCGTATGCTGTTTAAAGATGAGGTGCGCCGTGTTGGTCATGAATTGGGTATCGACGAGATATTTATAGGCCGTCATCCCTTCCCGGGTCCCGGTCTTGGCATTCGTATCCTGGGAGCAGTTACTGAAGAAAAAGTAACAATGCTACAGGAAGCAGATGCTATATACATTCAGCACCTGCGCGATAGCGGTATGTATAAGCAGGTATGGCAGGCAGGAGCTATTCTGCTGCCGGTACAGAGTGTAGGTGTTATGGGCGATGAGCGTACCTATGAGTTTACCTGTGCGCTTCGTGCAGTTACATCAGTAGATGGTATGACCGCCGACTGGGCACATCTCCCTTACGACCTTCTGGCGCGCATCTCCAATGATATTATTAATAGGGTTAAGGGTATTAACCGTGTTGTGTATGATATCAGCAGTAAGCCTCCGGCTACTATTGAGTGGGAATAGTATTGTGCTATAATTCAGCAGGCTGCTACTTTATTATCTGAGTCGCTAACTGGTTTTGTGTGCGTAGTTATTACGTGTGTACGTATGTTGCTACTACTTGTGTAGCCACTCTTTTATTTCCTGCTCGTTGAGTGTGTTATAGGTAGATTTTGCTACCACCATACCGTTATCTACCCATATAATGTAGGGGAACATGCCTCCCGTATATTCCAGAAATGGAGCCCTGTGCAGGCGCATCCATGGTATATTGCCTGCTTTTGTTTCCTTCCAGAATTCTGTCAGGTCGCTGGCTATGCCACCTATGATAAGGAAGAACGGTAGGGTAGTGTCATCGTGACGCATCAGGCTCATTTTGCGTGCTGCTATATGGCAGTGCGGGCACGATGGGCTCAGGAAGGCAATGATGTGCTTGCCCTGCATCAGGTTCACCGATGGGGTATCAGGATAGGGTACACGCAGGGCCGCAGTATCATCTTTTATGGGCTTATAAAGTGCTGTTACATCCAGCTTGTATGCCGACTTCTTCAGCCACGAGGGCTCGCCCATGCTCATGGGGTAAAGTATGAAAGGGAGTGCTATGCCGGCTACAAACAGTAGTGAGGTCACGTCCTCTGACTTTTTGAAGCTGATACCTTTATGAAACCGGATGACTATAGCCAGTAATACCAGCAATATTGCATTCTTCACCAGAGATACAGATGGGCTCATCCATATTTCATCGCCAAAGCAGCCACAGTTTATATCATTACCTGCCACAGCCCATAGCCATATCAGGTACACGCTGAATATAACCAGCAGCGCTGCTGCCGCCTTGAGCACAAAATTGCGCCTGCCAAACATGTGTAGTACTATGAGCCCGCCTAGTGCTGCTTCCAGCCCTACCATAAAGCGGGCCAGCCCTGATGCCAGCACCCACGGCAGGTGCATGTATTCCACTATAGTGTACTCAAATGGCTGTATGGGTAATACTTTGGTCCAGGCAGAGTACAGAAAAGTGCCACCTGTTATCAGAGACAGAAGTATGAGCAGGGATTTGACAACGTAGCGCATATCGTGTGTGCAAAGTTAGCTATTCACCGTATGCCGATTTCAGTTCATTTCCTTTTCCTGAAAAGGATTTCCTGCCGCGCATCTTTCCCTCTGCCATACTTTCCAGTATGTAGGGCTTCATAAATTCGGCTACGGCAGTGGCACAGGGCACTACTACAGAGTTGCCAAACTGACGGTAGGCCTGTGTATCAGATACTGGTATTCTGAAGTTAGATTCCAGTGGGCCATCAAACCCCATAAGCCTTGCACACTCCCTCGGGGTAAGGCGGCGTGGATTTTTGCCATGCTGTTTTATCAGTATTTCAGAGCCATCTTTATGATAGCGTGCCGATAAAGTACGGGTTACATCTTTAGGGCCTGCCAGGCTGTAGCCAAAGCCATTGCCTTTTGCTGCATGTTTCTCTTTATAGCGTTGCAGATAGTCCCACAGGTGGTCTGACAAGGTGTAACGTGCTGCTACCTTTCCATTTTCCAGGTAGGGTAGTTCATCTTCTTCCAGCCCGCGGGTCTTGTGTAGTATGCTTTCCAGTCTGGGGCCTTCCCGGGGTATCTGTAGCTGAGCCAGATTACATGCCACATCTTTCCTGAAGCCCGCTATGAATATACGCTCTCTGTGCTGCGGAACCCACGCCCTGCCATCTATCATCCGGGTAGTGATGCGGTAGCCCAGCTCCTCTTCCAGCGTTTGTTTTATGACTTTGAAGGTGTTACCCTTATCATGGCTCATAAGGTTCTTCACATTTTCCAGCAGTATGGCCGCAGGCCTGTGGTATTCAATTATCTGGGCCAGGTCAAAGAAAAGTGTACCCTGCGTGGCATCTCGGAATCCATGGTGTTTTCCCAGTGAGTTCTTTTTGGATACTCCGGCTATAGAGAAAGGCTGGCAGGGAAAACCGGCTACCAGCACATCATGTGCCGGTATCTGTTTCAGTGTTGATGCATCGCGGGTATATTCCCTTATGTCTCCTGCCAGAGCATGGTCGCAGGGGAAATTTGCCTGGTAGGTGAGCCGGCTGTTTTTGTCCCATTCGCTGGTAAAAACGCATTTGCCGCCAATAGAATCAAATGCTTTACGGAAACCACCTATGCCGGCAAAGAGGTCTATGAAGGTAAATGCGGGTTCTGTATCAGGAGCAGCTACCTGCTGCTGTAGTCTTACAGTTTCCTGCAGTGCTTTGTATACCAGGTGGTAGGCCGGAGATGCCTCTGCTTCTCCCCGGCTCCAGCGGTACACTGTACGCTGGCTTACTCCGTATTTTTCAGACACCTCTGCATGAGAAAGCCCGGAGCGTTCCAGCAACGTAGCAAATGTAGTATCTGGGACATTTTTTGACACAATGACAAAATAACGATGTAGTGACCATATTCACAACTATGTTTTCAGAAAGGGTGCTTTATCCCTATCTTTCGCCTTTCAAAGCTTACAATGACTGCAAATCCTGCCTGCGCTGCCCTGGACGATATAGACATGAGCAATCCTGCTCATCTCAGGCGCATACTGCATCAGGATAAGCATACCCGCATAGAGGGGCTATGCTCAGAAGCGGTTTTTATGGAAGATGTGGTAGCTGGCAACTTGTATCCGGTTACCGGTGACTTCTGGTTTACACGCAGGGGGGAGTCTTATGAAGTAACCCGGGTAGTAACAGAGCCTACCCAGCCATTTAATGAGTTGGATTACAGAATCATGGATGGCTTTGCCACACGTATACCGGTTTCTATAGCATGGTTTGATGATGCATATGCTACCTTTTGTGGTTTTCTACACCGTAAGGGAAACCGTTATGATACGGTAGATGGTATGGGTATGCCGCTGCGCCCCCGTCCTGCCACCGACATAGCCGGAGAGGCGGAGCGTGACCCGGACAGACTGATGCGTGCATGTGATTATCTGGAGCAGAGAGGGTTATTGAGGTCTTCAGCCATCAAGCGGCTGTTTGCCAATTGCTGGCTGGGTGGCAGTGTATGGGATATAGATGCATTTACCATTACACCCGGGGGTAAAGTAGTAGCATTGGAGGTAAAGCAGAAGTTTATGACGGGCAAGGGTACATTCGGGCTGAATACGGGACAGGAGAAGCTATTTAGATTTCTTAACGACCTTGGTATGCCGGTAGTACATATTATTCTGGAAAAGCCGGTGCATGATGTACAGGTATCAGGGGTAGACCTGCTTATTGAGGAACGCTACAGGGTAGCCACAAAGTGGTTATATACCCGTTTCTTTCCTGAGCGGCTGCAGCTGGCAGTGGCGCAGGCGCCTGACTATACTTCTATATTCGGAACTTCTGGTTTGTCTTACAGCCATATAGACCGTAAGTATTTCAATACGCTCAAAAGGCTGGGGGTACCAGCTACGGATGTAAGGGAAAAACTATTTACCGGATTGAAATAGCCAGTCAGGCCGTCAGCATGGCTTTCCATGCTTTCATGCCACCCATGAGATTGCCAAGGCGGCTATAGCCCATACTTTCCAGTCGCTGTATAGCTATAACGCTTCTGATACCTTTTTCACAGTATAACACTATATCTTCATCACGTGGTATTTCGTTAATTCTTGACGGCAGTTCTCCCATAGGTATATGTAGCCCACCTATGCTGAACTCTTCCCGTTCCCACTCTTCCCGTACATCTATAAGCATAGGTGCGGTATCCGCAGTGAGTTGTTGTCTGAGTTCTTCTGGCGTTATCTGTAGCATCGGCATTACTCTGGTTGCTGAGCGGTAAGCGCTCTCCACAGCTCATCTTTCAGGGCAACAAGTCCCTGGCTGGCAAGAGAAGAAATGAATACATGGGGTATGTCGGCAGGCAATGTAGCTGCAATTTCCTGCTTCAGCTCATCGTCCAGCATTTCACTTTTGCTGATGCCTATTACCATTTTTTTGTGCAGCAGTTCGGGATTGTATTCTTCCAGTTCATGTATCAGAATATCTATCTCGGCTTTATGATCATTACTATCGGCGGGTACCAGTAGCAGCAGTACCGAGTTACGCTCTATATGGCGCAGAAAGCGGTGACCCAGTCCTTTACCTTCGGCAGCACCCTCTATAATGCCTGGCAGGTCGGCCATGCAGAATGATTTATTCTCTCTGTATGATACAATTCCCAGTTGTGGGGTAAGGGTGGTAAATGCGTAGTCGGCAATTTTAGGCTTTGCAGCGCTCAGCACTGACAGTAGTGTGGATTTGCCTGCATTGGGAAATCCTACCAGACCTACATCTGCCAGAATTTTTAATTCCAGTATCTTCCAGCCTTCACTACCCATTTCGCCCGGTTGCGCATAGTCTGGGGTCTGATTGGTGGGGGTGGCAAAGTTGGCATTTCCCAGTCCGCCTCTACCACCTCTTATCCATATTATTTCCTGACCGTCTTCCAGTATTTCTGCTTCCTGCTCGCCGGTTTCCATATCACGGGTTACAGTTCCCAGTGGTACTTCCAGTATTATATCAGCGCCATCATGTCCTGTACGGTTATTTTTGGAGCCATTTTCTCCATCTTTAGCCAGCACGTTTTTATGATAGCGCATGTGTAGCAGCGTCCACAGCTGGGCATTGCCACGTAGTTTTATATGGCCGCCCCTGCCACCATTGCCGCCGTCAGGCCCCGCCTTAGCGTCCATCTTGTTGCGTTCAAAGTGCACACTCCCTGCTCCGCCCTTGCCAGAGCGGCAGAAGATACGGATATGATCAACAAAATTGCCTCTTTCCACTATGCTACCGGTAACAGATACTTGTTAATATGTTTAGTTAATAGCTGAAATGTCTGGTCTATGGTATTATTACCAGGTACACGTTCCAGTTTTCCCTGTGCATTGTAGTGTTTTGCTACAGGCTCAGTTTTTGCATGATATTCTTTGATGCGCTTTGTGATAACTTCCTCATTATCATCACTGCGGCCAGAGGTTATGCCCCTGTTCACAAGACGGGCAATAAGTTCATTTTCAGGTACTTCCAATGCCAGCACCAGATGTATTGTTGTGTTTTTGAATTCCAGCAGTTTATCAAGTGCTTCTGCCTGATTACTGGTGCGGGGAAATCCGTCGAATATGAAACCACGGGCATCCGGAGATGCATCTATCTTGCCACTTATCATTCCTATGACAACCTCATCGGGTACCAGCATACCCTGATCCATGAATTTTTTTGCTTCTATACCCAGAGGGGTGTGCCTGCTTACCTCATCTCTCAGCAGGTCTCCTGTAGAGATATGCTGTAACTGATATGTGCTTACTATTTTTTCTGACTGTGTACCTTTCCCACTGCCCGGAGGTCCGAACAATATTAAATTAAACATGAATTCTTTATGATTGATATGTTGCAAAAGTAACTATACTTGCCGAATAGTCAGTAACTATTTCGGTAAATGGTATATATGGCTGCTGATGTAAATGCCCCGTAAATCCGCTACAGGCTTTACGGGGCATGTATTTAATGTTGTATTTTATTAGCTGTTTGGGCTGTCTGTTTTACGTGGATTACGGTCCAGAACTTCGTCTACCATACCATATTCTTTGGCTTCATGAGCTGTCATCCAGTAGTCGCGGTCACTATCTTTTTCCACTTTGCTCATTTTTTGTCCTGAGTGCAGCGCTATTATTTCGTAGAGCTCTTTTTTAAGCTTACCTATTTCGCGTGCTGTGATTTCTATGTCACTTGCCTGCCCTTCTGCACCACCCAATGGCTGATGTATCATGATGCGGCTATGCTTCAATGCTGTTCTTTTACCTTTACTGCCAGCACACATCAGAACAGCGGCCATTGATGCTGCAATACCTGTACAAATAGTAGATACATCTGGATTAATAATCTGCATTGTGTCATATATGCCCAAACCAGCATATACGCTGCCTCCCGGACTGTTCAGATACATTTGTATATCTCGTGTCCTGTCGGTACTCTCCAGAAACAATAACTGTGCTGTTACAATATTGGCAACATAGTCATTGATAGGCTCACCCAGAAATATGATGCGGTCCATCATCAGACGGGAGAATACGTCCATGGATGCTACATTCATGGGGCGTTCTTCTATTATATACGGAGTAAGACCCTGTGGTACTCTCAGCGACGATGTATAGCTGTCTACAGTAAGACTGCTTATGCCATGATGCTTGATAGCATATTTGCGAAATTCGTTCTGATTCATTTATCTCTTTGTTTGTTATTTTATAAGGTTAGCAAAATCCAAACCACTTTTTAAAGGTAAGCCATTAAGTCATATTTATGCACATATTGGCATGCAGGATACACCTTTGATTGAAAAGAGTATAATATGAAATTTCTCCATGCAATAATGGCCCGATATCCCAATGTGTTGTAGCAAAGGAATGTTACTGATAATATAAAACAATATTGCTATGATGTCATTTACAATTCAGTTGCATAAAAACACTTAAATTCGCAACTAAATAAACAAGAAGATGACTCGTTTTACAGGAATATTACTGTGTGCCGTTTTTCTGCTGATTTCATTTGCCTCCTGCCAGAGAAAGGAATATACATGTTATTGCCTGATTACAGATCAGGGATATCCTCAGGAAGAGAAAAGCTCTCTTGGACTCCTTTCAAACAATAAAGCGCAGAAAAAGTGCAATGATTACCAGGAAACAAGAACTAACGAGTTTCGTGGTACTACCAAACAGATACGCTGTAAAGTAATCAATGATTAGTTCTGTATTACTTCATAGGCTCATCTGCGGCCAGCGTAAATTCTCTTTCCACCGCTGTATGCATTCCATCTATCTGCTTCCCGTTCTGGTCGGTGAGGGTTATTGTAATTTTATTTTTACCCATAGGTAAGCCCGTTATGAAATTAGGCTCCCATTTGTCCAGAGACATAGATACTGTCTCACCGGTAGCGGGAGCTATAGTTGCAACAACTTTATAACTGTCGGGAGACAGCTGGCAATTCCATATATAATAATCCAGTAGCACATTCGCAGTATCAGCACCCAGATAATCTCCCTTTGGCCTGCTATAGAATACCATAGGTGTAGCAGGGTCATCCATTTTCACGTATTTACCCTTTTCGTCTATCTTAAAATGGAGTACTACAGCAGCACCTGCCGACTTAACAGATTCATGGTAAGAGCGGGATAGAAATGCCATGAGATAATGCTCCGTATTATTAGCTAACGTAATGTCATTCTGAGGTTCATATAATGCTTTGTAAGGTGCATTGTCCATTATGAAATGGATATGCTGTCCCTGACCGGAGTTGTTACACATTTTTGTACCGTTGTCAGCGGTTTGTGCTTTCAGCTCATAGTTAGCTACGTCAAAATCGAAATGCAGTTTTGCTGAGTCTTTTCCTACCGGTTGCGACTTTATCGCCCCTATTTTCAGTGATGCTCCGTCATATTCCGGTGATGTGCTTACGGGTATAAGTTGAGGACCTGTTTTCGCAACTTCAGCCGGTACCGTAGTCTCAGCATTTTCAGATTCAGCATTTTCATTGCATGCACTGAATGTGCCGGCAACAATGGCAGATAACATCAACAGAGAAAAGCGTTTCATAAGCATTCGTTTCTACAAAGTTATACCAATGACATTATAAAACCCTGCCTCAGCCCATTAGTTTGGATGGAGACTGTATATTTGCCAAAAATGTTATTTATGTGGTTACGCAATGGTTGTATTGCTATAATGATGCTGCTTGTATTTGCTTCCTGCCATAACAAGTTACACAAGCGGCATGTTCGTACCAAACATAAGTTTACAACAGAAGAGTATGTTGCCACATATCATAAAGTGGCTCGTAAGCAGATGAGAAAATATGGTATTCCTGCCAGTATTACACTGGCCCAGGGTATACTGGAGTCGGCCAATGGGAATAGTGAGGTGGCACGGAAAGCCAATAACCACTTTGGTATAAAATGCAGCCGTGGCTGGGATGGGAATACATATTATGCGAAGGATGACAGACCCAATGAATGCTTCCGCAAATACAAACATGCTGCAGAATGTTTTGAAGATCATTCCCGTTTTCTGGCCAGGGAAAAAAGATACAGTAGCTTATTCAGGCTCAGTAGTGATGATTATAAAGGATGGGCAACAGGGCTGCGGGAAGCAGGGTATGCTACAAATTCAAAATACCATAAGCTGCTTATCAGTATCATAGAGAAGCACAAGCTGTATGAGTATGACTAGTTGGCAGATGTAGTAAATGTGCGGCCTTCAATTTTTTCTACAGCTGCTATAAAAGCATGCTGCAATAATGTTTTCTGATTTATATTAAAATCATAGTTTACAATCACATCATGTGCTTCTGCGCATACTTCACTAAGCTCATTAAGAATGCGGTGATGTATGCCAAAGCTGGTGGTTTTCATAAACTCCATGCGTGACTCTACAATAATATTACCTGGATAAAAGAGCGGTTTAATGAACTTACAACCGGTAGATAAGAGTATGGGGCCTATTTTAGTTTCAGTGAAACTTGCGGCAACCCCTGTAAGCTCCCAATAATGTACACGTGCAGCCTGTACGTATTTGAAGTAAGCTACATTATTTATATGACCAAATAGGTCCATTTCACTCCAGTCTATGCGAAGAGATAGTTTTACAGGAAAGTTTTGCATGGGTAAACAGTGATGAATATTACCAAAAGTAAGAATAACAGCGGTGTCGCTATAATATTCCGGTTTACTTTTATAGCTTTGAATGAAAATAAATACCACCGTCTATGAAAAGAGTGCTGCTCTTCATAATGCTTTTATCTGCCGGTAACGTTGTACTGGCACAGCACGATGTATTTATGCAGATGCTGGAGAATAAAAAAATCTGCAATAAAGAAGATATGCTTACATATTTTCTTCAGACAAATTCATTTCAGCGCAGGGCAAACAGTTATTATCATCATTATTATGCTAATAAAGAGCTTTTTACAACTACCATTGTAAACGATAATGAGTGTTATATCACTTATCAGACGGATAATGTGCGCGACTATAATGAAATAAAGAAAGACATTACATCTATGTGTCCCAAAGAGCTGGCGGCCGATAAGTCGCCCAGTTATATATGCAACAGGGGTAGAGTTAAGGATGTGCAGATTATATTCAAAGGTTATTCTGAAACGGCAAAAGTGTACGAAATACTTGTTTACCAGAATCCAGTTCAGCACGAGCCTCCTTATAATCAGTCTGACAGGGTAAGGTCAGGAAGATAAATAAGCATCAGAACCCAAACTGCACACTCCCGAATATGCCAAAGTAGCGCCATTTTGCTTCACTGGCCAGGGGTTTAGGCGTTACCCGCCATACAAAGTCTATGCGCCCCACCTGCAGTATATTGGAGACCCCGGTTCCCAGTTCCAGATAAGGAGAACCTTTAAGCGTGCGGAATGGATATCCTTTTTCCAGGTTTAGTCTTTGATTTTCGTCGCTTAGTTTACCCACAACTCCTTTTGCTGTCCAGAACTGGCGGAATTTGAGTTTCTTCAGCAGAGGTATTCTGTTGAAAATACCACCACCCAGATTGTGCTCCAGGTTGAAGCCGGTATATTCATCACTCAGGAATTCATAATTGTTCATCATCTGAAATGCATACCGGTTGTAATAATAGTATTCATTGCCGGGATGAATTTCCAGTAGCGGGTAAGGTAGTACTCCGAAGTATTTACCTGCAAAAACATTGTAGTAAATGTTGCCAAAAGGAGGAATGTGGTTATTGCCGGCTACAGACATACGTACTTTCTGGTAGTCATATGCGCCATCAAGTACCCCTTTGATACCTGTAGTAAATGACAGATTAACAGCCGGGTATTTACTGCGTACCACTACACGGGCAAACTGACCTTCTACATATTTTTCTTTATAGGCAAACCTCAGCTCCACACCTGCCTCGCTGCTTATCACCTGATTGGTGTAGGCACCATGCTGATTCAGGAATATTTCTTTATCCGGCAATGGCTGGTATGGTGTAAAGCCACGATGTTCCAGTATCACTTTGTGGCTCAGCCCGATGAAATATTGTTTATAAAATTCCAAACGGGAATCGTCTGTGAATGCCAGCTTCCACGGCACACCATACTTTCTGAAGAAGGTACTGAATATATTGTCGGCTCCCAGCTGGTCATAGTAGTTGGTAGCCTGGCTTACATCATGTACGTGCAGGCCATATATATAGGTCCATGGAGTGCGGTTTATCATCCATTTGCCGGTAAATCCATATTTAAACTTTTCATCCCTCAGTCCGTAAGCGCCATAGGCAGTAAACTGCAGATTCTTCAGTTTGCGGGGAGTACCTACAGACAGGCGGAAACGGCTTCCCTCCACAGTATTACGGCTGTAGATGTTATAATAAGGGCCTAGCTGTATGGGCCCCACATCTTTTACGCCCGATGCAATGAATGTGATAAGGTTTTTATATACAGTTGTTATGGGCATCTGATTAATGGTATCTACCATTTTGTAGATAGCAGCTTCATTTTTGGTGAGCGTATCCGGCCTGTTTCTGGCCCACCAGTCGTCCGACATATATTTGGCAGAATCCAGTTTTATGACATCCTGTTTTACTTTCGGGTCATCCAGCATCTGGTCAGTAGAGTCGCTGTTGATACGGATATGGTGATAAGTAGTTGTTTTCCGGCCTATCATTCCCGGTAGCTTTTTAGAGTTATAAGCCGTAAAGCCGGCTACAAACTTATCTTTTACACAAAACCATACACTGTCTATAGGGGCAAACTCCTGATACAGCGCTACATTCTCCAGCCAGTTTACATTTACGTCTTTGCCTACTTCCATACTTATACGCTGTATGGCATAGACCGAATCCACCACCCAGAAGTCGCCTGTAAAGCAGTTTTCTGCTGCACGTTTTGGGGTGTATTGTACCAATATTATGTTGTGTCCGTATGCTACCTGAGTGTCCTTTATCTTGTATTTATAAAAGAGTAACCCTTCATCACTGATGGGGCTTACAAACTTCTTGTCAAATACCGGTACGTAGCTTTTATAGATGTTCAGATTCTGATGGAACGTTCCCAGAAATTTGATTACGTTTTCATTGTTTACGCCCTTCACCATACTGGCTTTTATCACCTCTCTTGTCTTTTTGGGCTTACGCCTGAAGTAGTAGTCAGAAAGGGTCTCGGTAAGGTACAGTGGCAGGTATGGTTTTGTTTCTGAAACGGTATCCAGATTGTTGTAAATGAATGCGTAATTTTTTAGTAGCGGTATTTTTTCAAACTGTGATTTGGTAAGCCGCTGCAGGTCGGCCTCAAGGCGGTTGTATGCCTCATAGCTATAGTTTTCAGCCCTGTCGGGGTCATTATTGGGTTTGTTTTCTATAATCTTCCGCATGAGTACTACAGCAGGGTCTTCTCCTGCATGTATTGTGAACTCATCCAGTGAATGTACTGAGCGGCTTAGCTCTATGATGTAGTTGTATTCTTTCTTTTCTTTATGCAGTATACGCTTGTTAGGCTTATAGCCCACTGCTTCTATACGCATAGTATCAGATGGTAGTGATGGGAATCTTAAGATAAAGTTTCCATCCAGGTCGGCTACGGCACCAGTACTTGTACCATAAAAGAATATGGTAGCAAAAGGTATACCCTCACCGGTAGCGGCATCTGCTACTTTGCCGTATATCACATAGCCACTCTTTTTTTTAGATTTTTCTGTAGGGGTATTTTCTGTTATGTCAGGCAGGTAAAGGTCGGCCGTATCAATGACAACGGGAGGCTTAATGGTAGCCGTATCCTTCTGACGTACTGTATCAGTGGTTTGCCCCCAGGACAAAATGCCTGTAAGTAGTATGCAGATAGTGAGTACGGCTTGCTTAATATTCATGTTTATAGTACCCGAAAAAAACAGCAATGTAGTGAAATACGGGAATTTTATCGAATAGTACAAATGACCTATATAGAAGGTATATACGAAAGAAAGCATCGGAAGGATGTAGATGTACATTTTTGACATTTGGCTCAAAACCCTTTACTTTCGAGGAAAATTTGGCTTGCTGATGCACATTGCACAACAGATATTATTTATAGTATGCGCCGCTGCAGCTGTATTCTTTTTTACTAAGAAGGTGAAAGAGTTGCGTCGCAACATCCTGCTGGGTCGTGATGAAGATATTTCAGACAATAAAGATCAGCGCTGGCGCAATATGATATTGCTTGCCCTGGGGCAGAAAAAGATGTTTAAAAAACCGGTGCCGGCTTTTTTACATCTTGCCGTTTATGCCGGTTTTATTATTATAAACATTGAGATACTGGAGATATTTATTGATGGTATCACGGGGGCTCACAGAATATTTGCTCCGGTTTTGGGAGGCTTGTATTCCTTTCTCGTGGGCTTCTTTGAGGTGCTTGCCCTGCTGGTGCTCATTGGTTGTGTGATATTCCTTATTCGGCGCAATGTATTGAAGGTGCGCCGTCTGAATATGCCGGAGCTGAAAGGATGGCCTGGTAACGATGCCAATCTTATCCTCATCACAGAGGTGGTTCTTATGTCGTTTTTCCTCATTATGAATGCTGCCGACCTCAATCTGCAGCAGATGGGGGCTGAGCATTATACACGTACAGAACCCTTCTGGATATCACAGCACCTTATGGGGCTGTTCTCCGGTATGTCTGAAGGGGGGCTGATAGCGCTGGAGCGTACCTGCTGGTGGCTGCATATAATAGGTGTGCTGTTATTCCTTAACTACCTGCCGTACTCAAAGCACCTGCACATAATACTGGCATTTCCTAATGCCTATTATGCTAAACTGGTACCTCAGGGCGAAGTGAAGAATATGCAGGAGATACAGAACGAGGTACTGTATATGATGGAGCCGGATAAGGCCCCTGCCGATGCAGCTGCGCCTACACGTTTTGGCGCAAAGGATGTTATGGATCTGAGCTGGAAAAACCTGCTGGATGCATACTCCTGTACCGAATGTGGCCGATGCTCTGCATCCTGTCCGGCCAATATGACGGGTAAAAAATTATCGCCACGTAAAATAATGATGGATACGCGCGACAGGCTGGAGGAAGTAGGTAAAAACATCAATGAGAACGGTGAGTTTAAGGAAGATGGGAAGTCGCTGTTACATGACTATATATCAGTAGAAGAGTTGCGTGCTTGTACCACTTGTCAGGCATGTGTGGAAGCATGTCCTGTTACCATAGACCCGCTGGACATTATCATGCAGCTGCGCCGCAATCTGATAATGGAAGAAAGTAGTGCACCGCAGGAGTGGAACCTGATGTTTGGTAATGTGGAGAATAATATGGCCCCATGGAAATTCAGTCCTGACGACAGGGATGCATGGGTGAATGATGTGAACTGACAGACAGCAGCAGGCAGATAATAGTAGGTATCCGATATTAAATAGAAAGTCATCTCGGTAATATGCAGGTAAAAAGTATGGCAGAATATGCCGCGAATGGAGAAACACCGGAAGTACTGTTCTGGGTAGGTTGTGCAGGCTCTTTCGACCAGCGTGCTCAGCGTATCACAAAGGCATTTGTACAGATACTGGATAAGGTAGGTATAAAGTTTGCCATACTGGGCAAGGAAGAAATGTGTACCGGCGACCCTGCACGCAGGGCGGGTAATGAATTCCTGTTTCAGATGATGGCATATAACAACATTAATACCCTCAATGCATATGGCATAAAGAAGGTGGTAACCATATGCCCTCACTGTTTCAACGTATTTAAGAATGAATATCCTAAGCTGGGAGGCAACTATGAAGTAATGCATCATACCACCTTCCTGCAGCAGCTTATCAATGAGGGTAAGGTGGTGCTGAAAGACGGCGGCGCATTCAAGGGCAAGAAGATTACCTACCATGATAGCTGCTATCTGGGGCGTGGTAATGGTATTTATGAGGCGCCACGTGAGGTGCTGCAGGCATTTGATACAGAGCTGGTAGAGATGAAACGCTGCCGTAGTAATGGTATGTGCTGCGGAGCCGGTGGTGCGCAGATGTTTAAGGAAGAAGAGCAGGGTACTACCCGTGTCAATTTTGACAGGGCAGAGCAGGCGCTGGAAACGGGAGCTACGGTCATAGCGGCCAATTGTCCCTTCTGTACTACTATGCTGATGGATGGCGTAAAGAACAAGGAAAAAGAAGACAGCGTAAAAGTGCTGGATATAGCTGAGATGGTAGCTATGTCACTATAACGTTGTATTTGTGAATACTATCTGAAATATTACACCTCTGCCGGATTGGATGCCTGCAGAGGTGTAACTTTATATGGCAAAAGATAAACGGTATGAAGAATAAAACATTGGTTCTGGGTGCATCTGAAAATCCGGCACGCTACAGCAATATGGCTATGCTGCGGCTGCAGCAGCATGGACATGATATAGTAGCGCTGGGCCGTAAGGCCGGCGCTGTGGCAGGAGTAGATATAGTTACAGCACCGCCGGAAACAGAGGAGATAGATACCGTTACCATGTACGTAAATCCCGACCATCAGAAGGAGTACTACGACTACATTATGTCATTAAAGCCGCGCCGCATCATCTTCAACCCTGGTACAGAGAACGAAGAGCTGGAAGAGCTGGCTACCGCCAATGGCATAAAGGTGATGGAAGCCTGCACGCTGGTGCTGCTGGGCACCGGGCAGTATTGATATTTCGTAAACGCCTGCAAAGACCAGACTGCTTTTTTACGTCTTTGTATATAGACAAATCTGTGAGCTATGTCCCAGAAATCCATCCAACTATCCATACCCAGCCCCTGCCATGAGGACTGGGATAAGATGACCCCCTGCGAACAGGGCCGCCATTGCACCCATTGTAGCAAGACCGTCATAGACTTCACTGCATGGAGCGATACTGCGCTTTATGCGTTCTTTACAAAGAAGCAGGAGCATGTATGTGGCCGCTTTCTTTCCACCCAGTTGAATCGCCCTATTCATATTCCCCCACAACCTCACAGCAGGCTTTACCGCATGGTGATAGCTATGGGGCTTACGCTCATTTTTGCGCAAACTAAGGACGCATATGGGCAAGTAGGCGCACCGCTAGTTAAAACTGAGGCGGTGTTAGGAAGAGTTAAAAGCGGGGTGGGATACATCAGAGGTATGGTTCTTGACGAAAAAAAGGCTCCTGTTTGGGATGTAGAAGTCAAAGTATATCAGGATGGTGTCTTAAAAGGAAATGCAAAAAGTAGTTTAAATGGGGACTACATGATTAAACCCTTGGAGGCAGGTACTTATGAACTGCTGGCGCAGTATGGAAATCGGTCATTGCAGGTAACAGGTATTGATATGCCAACTACCAATGGCCTGATAATTAATGTACAATTCGGAAACGATACAGATTTACTGGCGGCAATACCCTTTAGTGAATTGAGAGTTTCCACCTTAGGCGAACGTAACAGTTCTGATACTGGCGTTCCTTTTTCGAAAATGGGTGCAATTATATATCAACCTCTGGAAAAAGAGAAGGAGTACAGACGAAGGTTGAGGATGAATAAAAGATAGGGAAATGACTGAAGTAACAGAACTTAATTAGCTTCATAAACTCATAGAAATGTCTAAAACCACAGGGCCCATCCAACTATCCATACCCAGCCCCTGCTATGAGGACTGGGATAAGATGCCCCCTGCGAACAGGGCCGTTATTGTGCTCATTGCAGCAAAACAGTCATAGACTTTACTGCCTGGAGCGATACTGCGCTTTATGAGTTCTTTACAAAGAAGCAGGAGCATGTTTGTGGCCGTTTTCTTTCCACCCAGTTGAATCGCCCTATCCATATTCCCCCACAGCCGCACAGTAAGCTTTACCGCATGGTAATAGCTATGTGGCTTATGCTCATTTTTACGCAGTGTGTAGAGTTACATGCGCAGGTCGGAGTGCCTATAACAGAACAATCATCAGGTATGTCTGCCATATTAAAGCAAGACAGGGATACTGTATGCAAGGGTATCATAAAAGGTGTAGTGTTGGATGAAAAGAAAGTGCCTGTCATTGGAGCTGTTGTTAGTCTAATAAACTCCGAAGCAAAAACTGTCGCTAATGTATCGACTGACTTAGAAGGAACGTTCATAATTGGCCAGATGGCGAATGGAGACTATAGCCTACATATCCGTTACCTAGGCTATCATGCTGTTACATTAAAAGGTATAGTCGTTAATTCGGAATGTAATTCAGAACTTGAAGTATGGATGATGCCCACATATGGATGCATGCCCGGAGGACCGGTTATCCATCGAAGCTATGGGCCGGGTCGGCCAGGCACACATACTTTCAAGCGTCAGGACATCAATCGCATGCCCATTCGCTGATAGTATTTTGGTGTATGCTGCAAGTGCTTTGTGATGTTTGATTTTGAGTAGTGGATAACTGTGAACAGTTGTTGTGTAGAAACAAGCGTATGTCGTAACTGAATGTGATTCATTTTCTGTTTTCCTTACAGCAGATTGTAATGAGAGTAGTATGCTGCAAAGCGTGAAGTAATAGTAATGATGCAGTGTAGTAAGCGAAAATGGTATGGGCTGAAATGCTTTCCTGTAGCGGCTTACAGAGTATAAAAGAAAAAGTCCGGCGAGGTTGTGGGCTGCCGGACTTTTATAAAGGATGGGTTAGTAAGCACAATCCTTACACAATATTAAAGAGAATATCCGACTACAAAAAAATAATTCAATGAGCTTGCGAAAGATGTTGACACGTTATCCACAATGCGCTCTTTTATTCATGATAGCTATGTGATTTTACAGAAGATTTTTTACGACTGTTTTTTGTGTTGTGAATGTGTAATGATGTGTCGTTTTTTGTTGCTGATTTATCAGGTAACAGGGGGCAGTCATGGTGAGCTTTAGCATGGTGCGGGGTACTTTCCTTACCTTAGCATTATGCCAGAAAAGAAACTCTTCCTGCTCGATGCGTATGCACTTATCTTCCGTGCGTATTATGCGCTTATCCGCAATCCGCGTGTTACTACAAAAGGTAAGAACACGAATGCGCAATTCGGATTTACTTCCACACTTTTTGATCTTATCAATAAAGAAAAGCCTACACACCTTGCAGTAGTATTTGATACTGCTGCGCCTACAGAGAGGCATACAGACTTTGCCGACTATAAGGCCAACCGACAGGAAACACCGGAAGACCTGCGCGCTGCTGTGCCGGATATACAGCGCATAATAAAAGGATTCAATCTCCCCTGTCTGGAGCTGGATGGTTATGAGGCTGATGATATAATAGGTACACTGGCACTGGAGGCGGCAGCGCTTGGGTATACCGTATATATGGTAACACCCGATAAAGATTATGGACAGGTGGTGCGCGATAATGTATTTATATACAAACCGGCATCGGGCGGTGGTGATGTGGAGATACTGGGGCCAGAGCAGGTATGTGCCAAATGGAACATAAAGCGTGTAGATCAGGTGGTAGATATGCTGGGGCTTATGGGGGATGCGGTAGATAATATACCTGGCATACCTGGGGTAGGAGAGAAAACGGCTGCAAAACTGCTGGCAGAGTATGATACTATAGAGAATATACTGGACAATGCCGACAAGCTGAAAGGGGCCATGGGCGAGAAGGTGCGCAATGGCAGAGAAATGGCGCTGATGTCTAAAAAACTGGCTACTATTATTACAGATGTACCTATTGCATTTCATGAGGAAGATTTCAGAGTAAAGGAGAAGAATGAGGAGGTGCTGAAAGAGGTATTCAGCGAGCTGGAGTTTCGTGCGCTGAGCAAGCGCATATTTGGCGACCCGGCAGCGCAGCCCGTAGCGTTGGATCTCTTTGGTAATGCTGTGCCGCAGAAGAGCACACCTACGGTAAGAGAGAACCCTGCTGCTGTACCGGTAAAAGATGAAACGAGTGAAGGACAGACAGAGAGTGGTAACTATGCTACGATAACCAGCACGCCGCATGACTATAAGCTGGTAACAAATGAGGTAGATACAGACTCGCTGATAGCGCTGCTTATGACAAAGAATGAAGTAGCGTTTGATACGGAGACAACCGGTATAGATGCCAACCTTGCTGAGCTGGTAGGTATGAGTTTCAGCTTTGAGAAGGGTAGCGGATATTTTGTAGCAGTACCGGCCATACGCGATGAGGTGCTGGCAGTACTGGAAAAATTCAGGCCCCTCTTTGACAGAGAAGATATACTGTGGGTGGGGCAGAATATAAAGTATGATATGCTGGTGCTGAAGTGGTATGGCTATGAGCTGAAGGGTAGGATATATGATACCATGCTGGCCCATTATGTTATAGACCCGGATGGCAAGCGTAGTATGGATATGATGAGCATCAAGTATCTGAACTATGAGCCGGTGTCTATAGAAACCCTGATAGGTAAGAAAGGGAAGGGGCAGCTTTCTATGAGGGATGTACCTGTAGAGCAGGTGAAGGAATATGCCGCTGAAGATGCGGATGTAACCCTGCAGCTGAGAGCCGCCTTTGAGCCACTGCTGGGGCAGAATGAAGTACGGGATGTATTTGAGCGGATAGAGAATCCGCTGGTGCCGGTGCTTGTAGATATGGAGTATGCAGGGGTAGGACTGGATGTGCCTTTTCTGCAGCAATACTCGGCAGAGCTGGGTAAGGAAATAGCACAGGCCGAGGAGAATATATACAACCATGCCGGTGTAAAATTTAACATAGGCTCGCCGAAGCAACTGGGTGAAATACTCTTTGAGCATCTGAAGATAGATGCCGGACAGAAGAAGACAAAGACCGGACAATATGCTACCGGCGAGGAAGTGCTGCAGAAACTGCGCAGTAAGCACCAGATTGTAGAAGATATACTGGCATACCGGGAACTGACCAAGCTGAAAAGTACTTATGTGGACTCGCTGCCGGGACTGATAAATCCTAAAACCGGCAGGCTGCATACGAGCTTCAATCAGGCGCTGGTGGTGACCGGCAGGCTGAGCAGTAACAACCCCAACCTGCAGAATATACCTATACGCACCGACCGTGGCCGGGAGATACGTAAAGCATTTATAGCGCGTGGCGAAGGATATAGGCTCATCTCTGCTGACTATTCGCAGATAGAGCTGCGTATAGTGGCGGCCATCAGCAATGATGAGAATATGATTACCGCTTTCAGGGAAAACAAGGACATACATACAGCTACTGCAGCACGTGTGTATGGCGTGGAAGAGAAAGATGTAACCAAAGACATGCGCCGGGCGGCAAAGGCGGTGAACTTTGGTATTATATATGGTCAGTCGGCATTTGGGCTGGCAGAAAATATAGGGGTTAGCCGTACAGAGGCAAAGAGCATTATAGACAATTACTTCATTCAGTACCCTTCCATAAAGAAGTATATGGATGACTCTGTAAACTTTGCCAAAGAGCATGGTTATGTGCAGACGGTGAACGGACGCAAGCGCTGGCTGAAGGATATCTATTCTGCCAACTTCACTGTGCGGGGATATGCCGAACGAAATGCTATTAATATGCCGATACAGGGCACTGCTGCCGATATGATAAAGCTGGCCATGGTATCTGTGCATAACGGCCTGCGTGAGCATGGACTGAAAACCCGCATGATATTGCAGGTGCATGACGAACTGGTGTTTGATGTGCCGGAGGCAGAACTGGAAAAGGCAAAAGCGCTGATAAAGGAATGTATGGAAAATGCTATGCCACTGCCCAATGGAGTGCCGGTAAATGCTGAAGCCGGTAGTGGGGCCAACTGGCTGGAGGCCCACTAAGCGGCGGGTGAGCAGAAAGTTCCGTAAATTCGGGTAGGTAGTATAGTAAGATAATTACATAGGGTTTAGGTAATAACAGACAAAAACATAGACTAATGGAATACAGGAAAATGGGTAAGACCGGCCTGAAGCTGAGTGCACTTTCCTATGGCTCGTGGGTTACATTCTCCCGGCAGGTAGATGATACAGCATCAGACAGGCTCATGGGGCTGGCGTATGACAGTGGTATCAACTTCTTTGACAATGCTGAAGCCTATGAAGGCGGGCGCAGCGAAGAGATGATGGGCCGGGTGCTGAAGCATAAGAACTGGGACCGCACTTCTTACTGTATCTCCAGCAAGGCATTCTTTGGCCTGCATGGGAAGAACAATAAACCTACCCAGCACGGACTGAGCCGTAAGCACCTTACAGAAGCATGCCATGCAGCCCTTCGCCGCATGCAGACAGACTATCTGGACCTTTTTTACTGTCACCGTCCCGACCCTGAAACCCCGATGGAGGAAATAGTATGGACGATGAACATACTGCTGCAGCAGGGCAAAATACTCTACTGGGGAACCAGTGAGTGGAGCGCTGATGAAATCATAGCTGCGCATGAGGTGGCAAAACAGCTGCACCTGATAGGCCCGGCGGTGGAACAGCCTCAGTATAACCTCTTTGCCAGAGATAATATGGAGCTGGATTACCTGCCGGTATTTCTGAATTATGGCATGGGTACCACTATCTGGAGCCCGCTGGCCAGTGGGCTGCTCACAGGTAAGTATAACGATGGTATACCGGATGGCTCCCGCCTGTCTCTGGAAAACTACAGCTGGCTGAAGGAGCGCATGCTGCAGGAAGAAAAGCTGGAAAAGGTTCGTGATCTGGCCGACCTTGCTGCTACACTTGGTACCTCACTGGCAGTACTGTCTATAGCGTGGTGCCTGTGCAACGAGCATGTTACTACAGCCATACTGGGTGCTACCCGCGAGGCGCAGCTCACTGAAAACCTGAAAGCAATAGAAGTATATCACAAACTAACGCCTGCTATCCTGGCCGAGATAGACCTGATAATGGGTAATAAACCATAACGATACTTTTGTGGTAAGCCGGTGTCCTTAACTCTATGGATGCCGGCTTACTGATACTAGCTGTTACCCTGTGTGCGCCGGTAATACTCCAGTGCTATTTTCAACTCTCCATATTCATAACTGTCTCCCAGTATATCGCGGAGGGGTTTTACTGCTGTGGTTTGCCCGGTAGTATGGATGGTATCAATGATGGCGGTGAGCCGTGCAGGCGATACCAGCTTATGTATATCCAGCCTGTCGGTGCCGGCCCATGATGCCAGGTGCCCCTCTATGGTAATAGGTGACAGGCCACGCTGTGCAGCTATCTCGGCTACAGACATGCCATCGTTAAACATCTGCAGGGTAGTTTCAGCCGTACCTCCCTTTACAGGCCGCTCTGGCTTCTCCCTGCGGGCCGATGCCGGCTTTGCTTTTTTGAAGTGCATGCGACTTTCCAGATGATTTATCTCCATATACATATCTATGGCATGGAGAAAGTCTTTCCCGTAGCGTGCTGCTTTGTAATCGCCAAACCCGGCTATATTCTTAATGTCGTCAATAGATACCGGCAGGTAGGTGGCCAGCTCCATAAGGGAGTTATCGGCTACGATGGCGTAATCAGGTACGTGCTCTTCCTGTGCCATTTTATGCCGTACAGCTTTCAGCTGCTGCAGCAGGCGAGGCTCGTGCTGCGGCCCTTCTGCCAGCAGCGGCTGCTCCCGTACTTCTTTGCGTACCACCAGTGTGAGGCGGGCTGCTCCCTTCAGTATGCTCCACCCTTTATCAGTAGCACGGAGGGTGGCAAACTGGTCGTCGGTACGATGCAGGTAGCCACCGTTTATGAGCTGCTGTGCTATCCACTGCCATTTATCCTTTTTCAGGTTGCGGCCTATGCCCCATGTCTTCAGCTCTGTATGCTCCGGCTGTATGCGGGCTGATGAGCTGCCGCGCAGCAGGTCTATGATATAGTTAAGCCCGTACCGCTCGCCGGTGCGCACTACGGCAGAGAGCAGTTTTTGTGCATCTTCAGTGGCATCGCGCTCTTCCAGTGACCCCAGGCAGTAGTCGCAGTTGCCACAGTATGCCCCGGTATGCTCGCCAAAGTAGGTGAGGAGAAACTGCCTTCTGCAGCCCTCATGGGTACAGTAGTCCTGCATCTGCTGCAGCTTGCGCCGGGATATGGCCGACTGTTGCGGGTCGTCTTCGGTGATGGCAAACTTTTTCAGCTTTATGATATCGGCGGGGGAGTAAAAAAGTATGGCCTCGCTGGGTAGCCCATCACGGCCGGCACGCCCTGTCTCCTGATAGTAGCCCTCAATGTTTTTGCTGACATCGTGGTGAATGACAAAACGTACATTGGGCTTGTCTATACCCATACCAAAGGCTATGGTAGCTACAATGACATTATACTCATCCAGCCGGAAGGCTTCCTGTACCTGTGCCCGCTCTCTGCTATCCATACCTGCATGATAATAGGCCGCATTGATACCGCTGGACCTCAGCTTAGCTGCTATATTTTCTGTAGAGGCGCGTGATAGGGCATAAATAATACCACTATCATCAGGCCGCTGGCGTATATACTCCACTATGTGGCCCAGCACTTCTTTTTTGGGTAGTATATGGTAGCGGATGTTAGGGCGGTTAAAGCTGGAGAGGTATAGCTTAGGTGCGGGCAGCTCCAGCCGGGCTACAATATCGTTCTGTGTTACTTTATCGGCACTGGCGGTGAGGGCTATGATGGGTATTTCCGGCATTTCCCTTTTCAGTACAGACAGTTTCAGGTATTCAGGCCTGAAGTCGTGCCCCCAGGACGAGATACAGTGTGCCTCATCTATAGCAAAGAGGGATGGGCGCAGTGTGCGCAGAAAGTCAAAAAAGGGGGCCGCATTGGCAGGTATGCGCTCCGGCGCTATGTATAGCAGCTTAATATCGCCGGAGCGTGCTGCTCTTATCACCGACTGCTGCTCTTCCTGCGACTGGGTAGAATTGAGATAGGCGGCGGGTATACCATTGGCCCGCAGGCCATCCACCTGATCTTTCATCAGTGCTATGAGCGGAGAAATAACTATTGCCAGACCCGGCTGCAATACTGCCGGCAGCTGATAGCATATAGACTTGCCGCCACCTGTGGGCATTATGGCCAGCACATCTTCTCCGTTCAGCACACTCTGTATAATATCGAGCTGCGCATGGCGAAACCCGTTGTATCCAAAGAAGTGAGCGAGCGCCTGATGTAGTTTATCGGTAGAGATGTGAGCCATTGGCAGTGAGCAGTTTTATTTTTATTCGTTACTGTTGTGTTTTAATGTTCTGGTTTTCAGTTTTTTGTGTTTTTTATGCTGCGCAATTACTTCTCAAAAACTTCCCACTTTCTGCGCAGGTGAGCAAACCTGACCTGCCCCGGTGCAGGTTTACTCTTATGCAGGATTATGATAACTGTAGATTACTACGGTTATACCTGATAAGGGGGCAGGTAGTATTACGGTTGCAAAGGTCTGATAAGGTATGGGAAATGACAAACCGGGAGGGGCATTGTGGATAACTACTGGCATTATAGGTAGGATGCCGGAGTTACTTAGGCCCGTAATGTGGAGAACGGTATTTATTTAGATGTGGTGGATGAGCTGTCAGGACAATCCAAGGTCCATTCGTATAAGGTTAGTGTCTAGAAACTGGCATCGGTAACTGTGGCGGTGTACCATGCTGCAGAGCGTCCTTTTTCTTCATAGGTCCAGTAAGCCGCCTGCATAAAACCGGCACCTGGTGGCATGAAGGAGTGCAGCTTCAGTACCTGTATGGAGGAGAAATCGGTAAGTGAGGGGGATGTAACGCGGTAATTGCTTATATGGTCTTTGCCCTTACCTGCTACCAGCAATGTGGTCGTTTGATTATATCCAATCCAGAATGTATCGTAGCGGGTGAGGGGTTGATTGCCACATATGACCATGATAGAATCGGAAGCAATGTTCTTCATCCTGTAGGTAATTGTGCCATTACGATGGCAGGACGTCAGCGATGCGGCAAGCAGTAAAAATGCGCAATAGCGGAGTGTGGTCATCATACTCTTACAAATCTACACATTGCGTGCCAGTATGTGTAGTTGTAACAGAAGGGGGACAGGTAAAAAAATAAGTTTATTTTTGCGCCCACATTCAAACAATGTTATGAAGAACACTCCATTTACACAGAAACACATAGAGCTGGGCGCCAAAATGGCTCCGTTTGCCGGTTATAACATGCCTATATCCTATACGGGCATTAACGAAGAGCATCACTGCGTGCGCAACAATGCGGGTGTGTTTGATGTGAGCCACATGGGAGAGTTCATACTGAAGGGACCTGATGCGCTGGACCTGATACAGCGGGTAACGAGCAACGATGCCTCGAAACTGACCGATGGAAAGGCGCAGTATTCCTGCCTGCCTAATAATGAAGGTGGTATAGTGGATGACCTGCTGGTGTACTGTGTGGAGCATAACAAAGTGTATATGCTGGTGGTAAACGCATCGAACATAGAAAAGGACTGGAACTGGATAAGCAGCCATAACACAAAGGGTGTGGAGATGCACAACATATCGGACAGGACCGGCCTGCTGGCAGTACAGGGACCTAATGCTACAGCGCTCATGCAGCAGCTTACCGATATGGATATAACCAGCCTTAAATACTACACATTTGCAAAAGGCACATTTGCCGGAGTGGAAAATGTGCTGGTGAGCTATACCGGCTATACCGGTGCAGGTGGTGTAGAAATATATTTTGAAGATAAGGATGGTGATGCAGAGAAAATATGGAGCGAAATCTTCCGCGTGGGTGAGTCGGCAGGCCTTAAGCCTATAGGGCTGGCTGCACGCGATACGCTGCGTCTGGAGAAGAGTTTCTGCCTGTATGGCAATGATATAGATGATACTACCAGTCCTCTGGAAGCTGGTCTGGGATGGATTACTAAATTTACCAAAGACTTTACGGCACGCCCCATAATGGAGCAGCTGAAAGCTGAGGGCCTGAAGCGCAAACTGGTGGGTCTGGAAATGGTGGATAAGGGTATTCCCCGTCATGGCTACAAACTGCAGAATATGGCTGGTGAGGAAATAGGCGTTATTACATCAGGTACACAGTCGCCTACATTGGGCAAAGCAATAGGTATGGGTTATGTAACTACACCACATGCTGCAGAAGGTACTGAGGTGTATGTAATGATACGTGACAAGGGTGTAAAGGCGAAGGTGGTGAAAATGCCATTTCTGCCATAAGGTATTATAGAAAGCATAATTGTAACAAGGGCTTCCGGAAAACGGAAGCCTTTTGTTTTATAGTGACACAGGGCAATAGCAGGTTATGTAGAATGGTGTATATGTGATAAAATGCTATACCTAAACAGCGAACTTTTTTTGTTTCTTTGCAGTCTGATTTTCATACCAAATTCTAATCAATGTCTCCTAAGTACAGTCGTGTTTTGTTGAAGCTTTCGGGTGAGTCGCTGATGGGCGATCGTAATTTTGGTATTGCTCCGCAGATGCTGGAGCAATATGCCAGAGAAATAAAAGCGATAACAGACATAGGTGTGCAGGTGGCAATAGTAATAGGTGGCGGTAACATATACCGTGGTATGAATGAGGCTGAGACCGGTATAGAGCGCGCGCAGGGCGACTATATGGGTATGCTGGCTACTGTGATAAACGGTATGGCACTACAGGCCTCGCTGGAGAAAGCAGGGGTGAATACCAGACTGCAGAGCGCTATAAAGATGGAGCAGGTAGCAGAGCCGTACATAAGGCGCAAGGCTATACGCCATCTGGAAAAGGGCAGGGTAGTAATATTCGGCGCAGGTACTGGTAATCCTTATTTTACTACAGATACGGCAGGCTCACTAAGGGCAATAGAAATAACTGCCGATGTGATACTGAAGGGTACCAGGGTAGATGGCATCTATACTGCTGACCCTGAAAAAGACCCTACGGCTACGCGTTTTGAAACGCTGTCGTTTAATGAAGTAATCAGTAAAAACCTGAAGGTGATGGATATGACAGCCTTTACACTGTGTCAGGAAAATAATCTGCCTATTATCGTGTTTGACATCAACAAGGCGGGCAATCTGCTGGATGTGGTAAACGGTAAGGGTGTAGGTACGCTGGTAAGCTGATGTGCCGCGACCGGATAAATGCTCCGGTCACGGCTTTGGTCAGCGTTATTTATGCTACTTCGTAACAATGTCCATTTCGTCTATCAGCCATCCGGCACCGCCAAACTTTTCTATTATGAAAAGGGTGTAGCGGATATCCACTGATATGTTTCTGCATCTTGACGGGTCAAAATAATAATCACTCATTGTACCCTCGTTGGCCCGGTCGAAATTAGTACCGATAAGCTGCCCTTTGCCATTAAGGACAGGACTACCAGAGTTGCCCCCTGTTGTATGGTTTGTGGCAATGAATGCCAGTGGCATTACACCTTTTTCGCTCCAGCGGCCGTAGTCTTTACGCTGGTGCAGTTCCTTCAGTTTTGCAGGTACGGTAAATATCTCTTTTGAAGTATCGTCAAGGGCAATAGCTTCATCCAGTGTGGTTTGCCATGAGTATCCTGCCTGCCCGTCAGGGTCCAGGCCTTTTATTTTTCCCCATGCCAGGCGCAGTGTGAGGTTAGCATCAGGGTAAAACACCTTGTTTTTATTCTGCGCCATCTGCGCCTTCATATATAACCGCTCCAGGTAGGGCATTTCCTTATTATATTCTTTAAGTGCCGGTTCCACATTCTGCTTGTTATGGCTATCTATAGCGTCATATATCTGCCATGCAGGGTCTGAAATCAATGCCGTGCTATCGGCAGGTGTAGCATTACCAGCCCATGAACTTAGTTTCTGCCTGTTTGAGAGTAAAGATTTATTAAATACCATATCGGCCCAGCGCTGCAAATTGCCGGCATATATGGCCTGAGATTTTTTGAAATGGTCGGGTATGGCTTCAGGCGGCTGCTGAAGGTAGTATGTCATGAGCGACATGAACACATCTCTGTCGGTAGCAAGGTCATAGTTTTTATAAAATCCTTCTCCGGCCTTTACAAGGCTTAGCAATGAATCCTTCATTGTATCCTGTGGAAGCCCGGCTCTCATTACCGCCAGCATTTTTCCTACAATGGCTGCATGCTGTACTATCTCTATACCCAGTACTGCCTCTTTTATATACTGGTATTCTGTCTTCTCTTTATCTACTCCTTCTGCTGCTTTTTTCATACGAGGCAGCAGGTCGTCGGCCCAGGGCATTGTTTTATCAGCTGCTGCCCATTTGGTAAATTCACGCTCGTAGGCTTCTTTCTTACCTGTTACATTGTTCAGCTTAAGGCCGGTAACCTCTCCCTGCCACTTTTTCCAGCCGTTAGCTACAGAGGCCCGCTTTGCTGTGTACTTGATGAAGATGTTCCTGTCTGCTTTCATGTGTGTCATCCACACATCCAGCTTGCGGGTACGCGCCTCAATACTGATAGGGTCGGCTATGGAATAGACATGTTTCAGCGCAAAGGATGAGATGTACTCATTGGTAGTGCCGGGAAAACCGTATACCATTGTAAAGTCCCCCTCTTTTATTCCTCCGGTATTAATCGTAAAGTGTTTGGGCGATTGATAAGGCTTATTATCGGGCGAATAGTCGGCAGGCTTGTTATCGGTACCGGCATATACTCTGAATATACTGAAATCACCAGTGTGGCGTGGCCACATCCAGTTTTCTTCATCGCCACCAAAAGCACCTATGCCATTAGGCGGAAAGCCTACAAAACGTATATCGCGGAATGTTTCATGAATAGCCGCCCAATATTCGTTTCCTTTAAAATATGGTTTTATAAGTACTTCGTATCCCGACTCTTTAGCAATCTCTTTCTCGGCTAATGCTACACGTACCTTCACAATACTATCACGGATATCATTTGCAACCGTGTCGGCAATATCTTTCAGTATGCGGTCTGTTACATTTTGTATTTTCCTAATAAAAGTTACTGTTAGTCCTTTGCAGGGCAGCTCCTCTTTATAGTCCTTAGCCCAATAGCCATCAGCAAAAAAATCTTTACCGTCGCCACTCAGCGCCTGCGCACTGGAGTAGCCACAGTGGTGGTTAGTGAGCAGTAATCCTTTTGGGGAGATGATTTCTCCGGTACAGCCTTTGCCAAATAATACTACAGCATTATTCAGCCCGGTGCCATTTTCATTATAAATTTTATCTATTGCAATCTGCAGTCCGGCTGCTTTCATTTCCCGTTCCTGACTACTCAGAGACGGGGGTAACCACATTCCTTCCTTTGCTATAGCTGATGGCTGCCAGCAGGGCATCAATCCTGCCATGAGAACAGCTGTTGCCAGAGATTTTTTTACGGTAATACTTTTAAACATTTTTCCTATTTGATTTGCGGAAATAAATATACACCTTTGCGGGCATTGCTTTCGGCTAAAATCCATATATTAGCGGAATATTACGCACGTTGCATAAATAAGATCAATATTGATTAACGGTCACTTTCAGCTTGTCCGGAGGTGTGCTGTACACTCACAGAATGGCTTATGGCAACGTCTGATAAGTATTAGACAGAGGAATTTATGAAAAAATGCTTGCTGCTCATAGCGATACTGGTGGTATCGCAGGTAAATAAGATGTTTGCACAGACATTGTTCAACGCACCGGACACTGTATGTGTAAACCAGCCTGTAACCCTCACCAGCAATGTATTTGATGCTCAATCGTACTACTGGGGTTTCTGCTCTGGTTTCCTGTTCAATGCTCCATCTGGCGTGAATATGGGTAACAACTTCAATTTCCATGTGCCTACCGGTATGGAAATTGCCTATGACAGTGGCTCATACTACGGTTTTGTAATCAACTCCCAGACTACAGAGCTGCTGCGCCTCAATTTTGGCAGCAGTCTGAATAATGTTCCGTCTGTAACCAATTTTGGCAATCTTACACTGGGTCTGCCGGAAAATCCGACAACATTATATCTGGCAAAAGATACCCTTTCCCAGAAATGGCATCTGTTTGTAGCTGGCGGTTTTGATGCAATGTCTTCAGAGCTTGCACGTATTGATTTTGGTCGTCGCCTCAGTAACCCAAAGCCAAACATTGCCAATTTCGGAAATCCCGGCAATCTGCTCAATCACCCCAAAGGGCTGTTTGTAGCACAGGATGCCGATGGTCACTGGTTTGGTTATCTTGTAAACTATGGTTCGGGAAGCCTCATACAGCTTGACTTCTCTTTCAACATATCTATAACACCACTCGCCAGAACATATAATAACCCAGACGGGGCTTTGAATTTCCCCTCAGATCTGGCAGCAACATATGATGATGGACAGTGGCATCTCTTTGTTACCAATTTTGGTAACAGCACGCTTGCCCGTTTAGACCTGGGCCCAACACTTAATCCGGGCGCTCCTGTAGGTACTAACCTTGGCGATTTCCTTTTCCGTATCCTAAAGCCGTCATCACTTTCTCTGATTCGTGACTGTAATTACTTTCACCTGTACATTACCGACAGCACTACCAGCCAGCTGGTGGAGGTACGTATGCCTAAAGCAACAGGACTATACACAGGTATTACTTACAGTGTAGTAGGTGGTATGAACTTCCCGGGTGCAATATCAGGCTTCCTGCGGGACCATGATACGGTATCTGCTTTCATTACCAACTCTTACGACAGTACCCTTACACACATATCATTTAACCAGTGTAACAGCTCTACAATACCATCATTTACAGAAGTAGCACCACCGTCCTATGTATATACCTCACCTGGGGTGTACAACGTGTATTTTGTGGTAGATGAGGGCCTCCCCACACAGCGTACAGATTGTAAAGACATTACAGTATTGGCACCACCTACTCTGTATCGCAATAATGATACCACATTGTGCCAGGGAGACACCCTGCGCCTCTATGCAGTATCTACTCTGGCAGATTCCATCAGATGGGCAGCAGGGCACAACATAGATACTACCAATGTATTTATTGACTCGGTACGTGTGTTCCCTGCCTATGCTACTGAATATCGTTTTACTCTTTACTATCCATTTGGCTGTATCGTAGACACAGCTATCCGTGTAAATGTGGTAAAGGTTACTGCAGATGCAGGTCCTGACCGCTGGATACGTGATGGTGCTATGTCTACCATAGGCGGACCATTTACATCGCAGGGCAGCTATCTGTATCATTGGGAGCCATATCAGTTCATGAGCGATACAACAGATGCTAATCCATACGTTAATCCTCCTTATGATTTCACTTACTATCTCACAGTAACGGAGGTAGGAGAGGGCTATCAGTGTGCTGCACGAGATACAGTAACCGTACGTGTAGACTGTGGCGATTTCAATGTGCCCAACGCATTTGTACCTACAAGTGTACATGGTGGCAGTAACCGTTTCGGTATACTCAATACTGCTATCAGTAAGCTTAACTATTTCCGCATCTTTAACCGTTATGGCCAGCTGGTGTTTGAAACTACCGACCCTACTCAGAAATGGGATGGCACATTCAATGGTACACTATGTACTGAGGGTGTTTACGTATGGGAGGCTGATGGTTTCTGCTCCAGTGGCAAGCGGATCAATAAGAAGGGTAACGTAACACTATTCCGCTAGCCGCGCCTGCTTATTTTGTTGTATTTTACAGGCTGCGGACAAAATGTGACGTAATATGGCAGCTTACATGTTTCAGCTGGAGTTTCCCGGCATTACAGAGAGTATAGCGGCAACGGTTCCTGAACACCGGGCACATATCAACAAATTATTTTCTGACGGACGCATACTGTCGTACAGTGTGTCATCTGCCAGAAATACAATATGGTGTGTAGTAAACGCTGAAGATGAACAGGAAGCAATGGAGCTTGTACTTGCATTTCCGCTATACCCACATTTTACAGATGTAGCATGTCACCCGCTTCTTTTTCACAATACGCTACCTGCGGCTATGCCAGGTATATCACTGAATTGAGTAGCGTTGAGTAACTCTATAGAAATCATTTAGTCTTACAGATTGAATTCTCCTATTGTTTCATAGTCAATGGCAATGACTCATGTCAGGCAATTTAATGGCTAAAATGCGATATTTGCGACCTGAAAAACAAAATGATTATGGAAAACAACTTTGTAACGGTAGGAATGAAATTTCCTGAATTCGAAAAGAAAGCAGTAGTAGGTCTTGAAAAAGGAAAAGAGTTCAGAGACATTAGTAATAAAGATCTTGAAGGACGCTGGGCGGTTATGTTCTGGTGGCCCAAGGATTTTACATTCGTATGCCCTACAGAGATAGCTGAGTTTAACAGGAACTATACAAACTTTACAGATCGTGATACGCTGCTCTTTGGTGCATCTACCGACAGCGAGTATGTACACCACGCATGGCGCATGAACCATGACGACCTGCGCGATCTGAAATTCCCTATGCTGGCAGACACTTCAAAATCTCTGGCAGAAGAACTGGGTATACTCTCTGCAGATGAGAAAGTAGCATACCGCGCCACTTATATAATAGATCCTGAAGGAATAGTGCGCTGGATATGTGTTAATGACCTGAGTGTAGGACGTAATGTAGCAGAAGTACTGCGTGTACTGGATGCCCTGCAGACGGACGAGTTGTGCCCCTGCAACTGGACTAAAGGAGAAGAAACGCTTACTGCAGCAGTAGGATAATTTAATAACAGCAGAACATAAAAGCCTTCCGGAGCCGTACAAGCTATGGGAGGCTTTTTTATAAATGATAAAAAAAGTAACAGATATGAGTGCATCAATGACCAATGAAACCATTCAGAGTTTCTTTCAGGATTTGGGTATAGACCCATCGCATACCAACATAAGTCTGGAAAGCATGGCATCAGTAAACAGCCGATATCTGCGCGATCTGAAGCTCAATGTATCGGGTATACTAAACGGAAACAATATAGATAAGAAAGAAGCCAGACTACTGGCTCTTGCAGTAGCAGTTAATGAGAAGAATGATATACTCGTGGCTGCTTTTACCCGTTTGGCAACGTCAGAGGGCGCAACGGCTGAAGAAATAGCAGAGACTCATGCCTGTGCATCGCTTATGAGCCTGAACAATATCTTCTATCGCTTTCGTCACTATATGCATAGCAATGAGTATTACAATAAAACTCCGGCTGGCCTGCGTATGAGTACTATGATGAATCCGGTAATGGGCAAACCACTGTTTGAACTTATGAGTCTGGTATTATCGGCTGTGAATGGTTGTGAGCGCTGTGTTATGTCGCATGAGCATTCTGTAAAGGAACATGGCGCATCAGAAGCGCGCATTTATGATGCAATTCGTCTTGCGGCAATAATTAAGAGTCTTACCACAGTGATATAGTGGCTAGTGCGTGGCAGGAAGTGTAATGGTGAAAGTGCTCCCCTTGCCGGGTGCACTTTCTACTTTTATACGGCCTTCATGTGCCTCTACTATAGCCTTAACGTAGCTCAACCCAAGGCCAAACCCCTTTACATTGTGGATGTTTCCGGTATGCGCCCTGTAGAACTTTTCAAAGATGCGGGCCTGTGTTTCCCTGTCCATCCCTATGCCGTTATCTTTTACCTTTATGGTAAGCATGCCATTGCCATGCTTCAGCGTCTCTACAATTATTCTGGGTTCTTCCGATGAATATTTCATGGCATTATCCAGCAGGTTGAATATTATGTTGGAGAAGTGCACCTCATCGGCCTCTATTACAGGGTCGGTAGCAGCCAGCCGCAAATCTATTGCACCGTGCTTTTCCTGTATCTGCAGTGCCATATTGGTAGCTACCTTGTTTATTATCTGGTGGGCATCCAGCTTCTGCAGTGTAAGTTTTATTTCCTCCTTCTCCAGTCGTGCAGCCTGTAGTATCTTTTCTACCTGCTTATTCATACGCCTGTTCTCCTCCTTTATCATGCCACTGTATATCTTTATCTTGTCCGTATCATGTATCACTTTCTCATTGGTGAGCGCATCTATTGCAAGCGATATGGTAGCAAGTGGCGTTTTTAGTTCATGCGTCATGTTATTGATAAAGTCAGACTTTATTTCTGATAGCTTTTTCTGATTGAAGAGTGTGCGTACCGTCACAGCAAAGGCCAGTACAATGATAGTAGTAAATACAATGGACGCTACAATCATCCAGCCCATCTCTCTTATAATGAGGTTTTTGTCTTCTCTTATAGTTACATATAGTGTTTCCCTTGCCCGATATGAGTCTTCAGGAGCCAGTTCCATTTTGTAAGCTCCATCCTGATTGGCAGGGTTGAAACCTTTAGACTGTACTATAATATTCTTGTAAATATTGGTGATGCAAAACTCAAAAGGCTGTTTTATATTATTATTCTTCAGCTCCTTTTTTATTATTTCCTCTACCTCATTCTCATTAAAAGCACCTTCCAGTGAGAAGTAGCGGGCAAGATAGAATAGTCTGGACCCTTCGTCCGGCGTGACAACACCATGTTTTGTGAGAAACTTATTGAATACTTCTTCACGGGTCTGCTTCAGGGAGTTATCTACAGCCCGCTGAAATTCTTCATGCTTGAGTTTTATAGCATTATTTATCCATGACATCTGGATGAACAGAATACCCACAACTGATAATGTTATGAGTACCACAATAAGCGGATAAATCTTGCGTGCGTTCATTCAGCTGTGAATAGGCTAACAAAAATAGGTATGCTTTTGTTAAGTTAATAACAAAACAGATATTACATACTAACACAGCTTTGATAATCTTTAACACACGCACAAATTCCTGTTTTATCAAAGACACTACTTTTACACACCATATCATAAATCTACATGCGTATTCTTTCAATACTCCTGCTTTTACTGCTGGCTGCAATTAGGTGTACGGCATATGCCGGTACAGATACCATCACCACCTCGGGTACAGAAACCATATGGCTGCATGATGACAAAGCAAAGCAGCTGGCACATCTGGGCCGTGTATGGGGCTTTCTGAAATATCATCTGCCAGAGGCCACCAGTGGCAAAGTGGATATGGATAAGGCCTTCTTTCAGGTGCTCCCTAAAGTACTTGCAGCCCCGCACAGAGATGCTGCATTAATAGTTATCAGTAACTGGGTAGATGAGTTGAGAACAGACACTACTGCCTGTGCAAACTGTAGTGTGCCTGATATAAGCGAAACAATATATCATGAGCCGGAATATGGACCGTTATTTGACGGGTCATTACCTGCGCGGCTGCAGTACCAGCTGAATGCTATTAAAAGCAGCAGCTATCGTAATAAGAAAGGGAAAAACCATTATGTACATGCAGCGCCCCATATTATGAATCCTGTATTTGCAAATGAGAGAGAATATGCTGCTACTCCATATCCCGATGCCGGGCTGAGATTACTTTCCTTGTTCCGCTACTGGAATATGGTGCAATACTATTGCCCCAACAGGCACCTGGCACAAAACTGGGACCGGGCACTTACTGATTTAATACCTGACTTCTGCACAGCTGCCGATACATTGGACTACCAGCTGGCATGCCTGAAAATGATAACCCGTATCAATGATACACACGGTGCATTTATAGTTAATGACAATGCAGTAGAACGGCAAAAGGGAAATTATGTTACCGCGGTTTCAGCACAGTTTATTAAAGATAAGCTGGTAGTAACTGGTTATCTGAAAGATACTGCGGGGGTACGGGATGTGATAAAGCCGGGAGATATAATAGAGCAGATAGACGGAGTAAGTATAATGGACCTTATAAGGCGATACATAAACTATACCCCCGCCTCATGCTATGAAGAAAAACTATACAGAATGGCATATGGTACAGGATTTCTGCTCAGGGGCAGTAAACAGTCGGTGCTGCTAACAATACAACGCAGTGGCAACAATATTACCGTTTCTGTACCATGTATAGCTGCTACAAAAGATGTGATACGCAGGCAGCACGGACTGGATAATGGATATCATATGTTGAGCGATAATATCGGTTATGTATATCCTGCGCTGCTTACTGAGAAAGATCTGGATGTTATAAAAGATTCATTTGCCCATACAAAGGGATTAATAGTAGATATGCGCTGCTATCCGGCGGTGTTTATGCCATTTACATGGGGAGAGTGGTTAAAAGAAGAAAAGACACCTTTTGTAAAGTTTGCCCGCATGGATGCAAGAGTACCGGGAAGATTTGTAACAGATAAACCTGTGAGTAACGGTGGCGGAAAACATAATCATTACAAAGGGAAACTGGTCATTATTGTAAATGGCATTACACAAAGCAGTGCAGAATACCAGACTATGGCATTACAGTCAAGACCGGGTACCGTAGTAATAGGTAGTCATACATCCGGGGCTGATGGTGATGTGTCTGAAATAGTGCTACCGGGTGGCATCCATACTTACATTTCCGGTTTGGGCGTACTGTATCCTGATGGTACTGAAACTCAGGGTAAAGGAGTGCGTATAGACAAGGAAATTTACCCCACAATACAGGGGATTTCTGAAGGGAAAGATGAGCTGCTGGAGGAAGCAAAAAATATCATAAACAAACCATAAAAAACATAACTATGCGATG
>Ga0075012_10000049_pt1 | contig 109380 bp, 101 predicted proteins | sample All_14_2_FD_71474 | JGI IMG/M metagenome (GOLD analysis project Ga0075012, IMG submission 71474) | Freshwater microbial communities in response to fracking from Pennsylvania, USA - Allegheny Zone_MetaG_DW_15 | ecosystem: Environmental > Aquatic > Deep subsurface > Groundwater > Drilled... | reverse complement strand
GCGCTCTATCAGGCGATGGATACGGTGCTCGACGTCCAGGGCGAAAAGCTGGCCATCACCCGCCGCATCGCCGGCGATATCAAGGACATCTGGTCCCTGCAACCGCGCTTCGAAGCGCGGGCTGGCAAGCGCCCCTATGCCCTGCTCGAACAACCGCGCTTCCGGGCCAGCTACGATTTCCTGGTCCTGCGTGCCCAGGCCGGCGAAATCGACATGGAACTGGCCGACTGGTGGACACGCTTCCAGGCCGTTGACGGTGAGCAACGCGCCGCCATGCTGATGCCGGAACAAAGTGCTGACAAGAAGCGCCGGCGGCGGCGCAAAAAACCGGCCGCGGACGCGGTCGACCGCAGTAACGCCGAATAATGAGCCGGGCCTACCTTGCTCTGGGCGCCAATCTCGGTGACCCGGTGGCCACCGTGCAGGCGGCTTTTGCCGCCTTGGCGGCGCTGCCAGGCAGCCAGTTGCTGGCCACCTCGAAGTTGTATCGCACCGCTCCGGTCGGCATCACCGAGCAACCGGAATTCGTCAACGCCGCCGCCCTGCTGGACACCCCGCTCGCCCCCGAGGCCCTGCTCGACGCCTTGCTGGCCATCGAAGCGCAATTCGGCCGCATCCGTGCCGAGCGCAACGGCCCGCGCACCCTCGATCTCGACCTCCTGCTCTACGATGATCAGGTCCTCAACACGCCACGGCTGACCCTACCCCACCCGCGCCTGCATTTGCGTGCCTTCGTCCTCTACCCGCTGGCCGACCTCGATCCCGACCTGCGCCTGCCTGGCCGCGGCACCCTGGCCGCCTGGCTGCCCGCCGTCGCCAATCAGGGCATCTGCCGGTTGTGAGCGGACTGACCGGCCTGCCGGTACTGTGGCAAACCGCGGCCCTGCTGGCCCTGTCGAATATCTTCATGACTTTCGCCTGGTACGCGCACCTGAAGAACCTGAGCGACCGGCCGTGGTGGATTGCGGCGCTGATTTCCTGGGGTATTGCCCTGTTCGAATACCTGCTCCAGGTCCCAGCCAACCGCATCGGCCATAGCGAACTGTCTCTCGGTCAACTCAAGATTTTGCAGGAAATAATTACGTTGACCGTATTCGTCCCTTTCGCCGTTTTCTACATGCAGCAGCCGCTGAAACTTGACTACCTGTGGGCTGCCCTGTGTATCCTAGGCGCCGTTTATTTTGTATTCAGGACGTAAATGTCTGCACAAGTCACCACCCGCCGCCTGACCCAGGCCGACCTTGCCAAGCTATACGCTGCCGCCGAGAAGGTCGTCATGTTCACCTGTTACGACGCCAGCTTCGCCCGCCTGCTCGATGGCGCCGGGGTCGACTGCCTGTTGATCGGCGATTCGCTGGGCAATGTCATTCAAGGCCACGACACCACCCTGCCGGTGACTGTTGCCGACATCGCCTATCACACGGCAGCGGTCAAACGCGGCTCGGACCGCCCCTTCATCATTGCCGACATGCCCTTTGGCAGCTATCAGGAATCGCCGGCCCAGGCTTTCCGCAACGCCGTCACGCTGATGGCCGCCGGTGCCCAGATGGTCAAGCTCGAAGGCGGTGCCGAGATGGCGGCCACCGTCGAGTTCCTGGTCCAGCGCGGCATTCCCGTATGCGGCCATGTCGGCCTGACGCCACAGTCGGTGCACGTCCTGGGTGGCTACAAGGTACAGGGCAAGAGCGAAGCAGCAGCGCACAAGCTCAAGGCCGATGCACTGGCCCTGCAGCAGGCCGGCGCCACGATGATCGTGCTTGAAGCCATACCGGCCGCGCTGGCCGGCGACGTAACGCAGGCGCTGTCCATCATCACTATCGGCATCGGGGCCGGCAAGGAGACTTCCGGACAAGTCATGGTGCTGCACGATGCCTTCGACATTCCCCCGGGCAAGAAGGCCAAGTTCGTCAAGAATTTCATGGCCGGCGCCACCTCCATTCACGAAGCCGCCTGCCGCGCCGTCGCCGCAACCAGGGATGGCAGCTATCCCGGCCCGGAACATACGTACTCGGCCTGATTATTCCCCACCCGGACGGCGGCAAACCGCCGTTCACCCACCCCTCCCCAAGCTCATGCAAATCCACGCCGCCATCGCCGACCTGCGCGCCGCCCTGAAAAACCGCGGTCGCATCGTTTTCGTCCCGACCATGGGCAACCTGCACGCCGGCCACATCAGCCTGATGACGCAAGCCCGCGCCCACGGTGACACCGTGGTGGCATCGATTTTTGTCAATCGCCTGCAATTCGGTCCGAACGAGGATTTCGACAAATATCCCCGCACCTTCCAGGCCGACTGCGAAAAACTCGATGCTGCTGGCGTCGACGTCCTGTTTGCGCCCACCGAAACGGATCTCTACCCGGAAGCACAGGCCTATTTTGTCGAGCCCCCGGCCATCCAGAACATCCTTGACGGCGAATTTCGTCCGGGCCACTTCCGCGGCGTTGCCACCGTAGTCAGCAAGTTGTTCAACTGCGTACAGCCAGCGGCCGCCCTGTTTGGCAAGAAGGATTATCAGCAGTTGATGGTCATCCGCAATATGGCCCGCCAGATGGCCTTGCCAATCGATATCATCGGCGGCGACACGGTGCGTGCCGATGATGGCCTGGCCCTGTCGTCACGCAATGGCTACCTGAGCGACACGGAGCGCGCCGAGGCACCGCGCCTGTATCGACTGCTCACCCACATTCGCAGCGCCCTGTTAGCCGGCCACACGGATGATGCCGCACTGGAAAATGCCGCCTGCGCCGAGTTGACCGCGCACGGCTGGCAAACCGACTACATCGCCATCCGCCAGCAGTCGGATTTGAACCCGCCGGCCTCGGCCCTTGTCCCACGGGTGATCCTGGCCGCCAGCCGGCTGGGTAAGACACGCCTCATTGATAACATTGAGGTTTAAGTGGCTTTTCCATTCCGAAAAGAATCGTTGACAGAGGGGCTATTGCCGTTAAAATGCGCTTCCCAAAACTATCTGGATGAGTGAAACCATGCAGAGAACCATGTTGAAATCCAAGCTGCATCGCGTGACCACAACCCACGCCGACCTGCACTACGAAGGTTCATGCGCCATTGATGATGATCTGCTTGAGGCAGCCAACATCAAGGAATACGAACAGATCGACATCTGGAACGTCAACAACGGCGAGCGTTTCACCACCTACGCCATCCGTGCCGAACGTGGCTCAGGCGTTATTTCGGTCAATGGCTCGGCGGCCCGCCGCGCCGCACCCGGCGACATCCTGATCATCGCCACCTTTGCCGTCTATAACGAAGTGGAACTGGCCAAGTACGAGCCGGAACTGATCTACGTTGATTCGCAAAACCGCATTGTGCGGCGTGGTCACAAGATTCCGGTTCAAGCCGCCGCCTGATCGCGGTCGACCGCACAGACAGCAAAAACCCGCCGCCGGCGGGTTTTTTGTTTTTGGGTACAATGCCCGTCAAAATTCCAAAAACGATGGAGACAAGACATGGGCGTTGTATTCGCCAAAACCGTACGCGGGCAAGAGGAAATCACCCACAAATCAGGCGGACTGACCCCGCGTCAGCGCCGCGTGCTGATCATGATCGACAGCAAACGGACCGTTGACGAACTCCGTGAGATGCTGCAATCAGACGATCTGCAGCACACCCTGGGCGTGCTGGAGGAGGAAGGTTTTATCGAGGTGCATGGCATCAAGGATGCCAGCGGCAGCACGCAGCCGGCCCCGGAGGAGCCGTTGCCCGCTATCACGGCCTTTCGGCCTGCCCCCAATCCGCCCAACGCCAAGGAAATGGAGATGGCGCGGAACTTCATTCAGAACTCGCTCAAGACCTTCTGCGGCCCCTTTGCCCATCTGCACATTGTCGAAGCCGCCTTCGCTGCCAAGACTCATGAGGAACTGCGCTGGCAGTTCGACCCGTGGTTTCACGCTGTCGTTCAGACCCGTGAGGGCCGACGGCGGGCCGAGGAATTGCGCGCCCAGTTGCTCAAGGTCATCTAGGCGCCCCCCGCCGGTCTATTCGCCGGCGGTCTCGGTGGTTTTCGGCTTACGCGGTCGACGGGTGCCACGGCGCGGTTTTTCAACCGCCGAGGCGTCGACTGCCGGTGGGACAGACACATCGTCAGGGGCCGATTCAGGGGCAACCACCGCCGTTGCCGCCATGGCCTTGGCGGCCTTCTTGCGCCCCTTGCTCGGTGCCGCTTTCTCGCCACTGACCGCCGCCGCGCTAGCCGCGCGCGGTCGACGCGCTCCACGGCGCGGTTTTTCAGCCACCGGGGTGTCGACCGTTACCTCATCCGCAACCAGGGGCGTGGCCGACGCGTCAGACGCCAACGCGGCGGAGGCAAGCGGTGGTTCGCCCGTCTCATCCTTGCCCTCCACCGGCACTGGCAGATCGACCAACTCGCCACGGGCCTCAGCCGGCGTCTGAGCAGCCTCGACCAGCACCGTCTCTTTCAATTCCTTCCGACCGCGCCGACCGCTCCGCCGGCGCCCTGGCTTGTCGTCAGTGCCCGGCGTCGGTGACAGGGTCTCGGGCGGCGCAGCACTGCCCCCGACCGGGTCGGCACGCTCGGTGCCGAGCGCAACCGGCAGCGGCGCGGCCTCGCCTTCGCCAGCCTCCGGCAGCCGGGCCAGCGGCCGGGTGACATAGGTCCCGGATTTGTCGTCACGCCCGACGACCAGCAAGCCACGTGCCGCCGCCTCTTCCAGCAGATTGCCAAAGGTGCGGAAACCGAAATAGCCCTCGCTGAAACCCGGGTTGCGCCGCTTGACCACTTCCTTGAGCACCGAAGCCCAGACCCGCTCAGCTTCACCACGGTCGGCAATGAGATCGGCCAAGGTCGCCGACACCAGATCGACCGCCTTGCTCTGCCGCGCCTCCTGCTTTTCGCGACGACGGGCTTCCTCTTCCGGCGAACGCTTCTCACGCTCGCGGCGCTGCGCGCCACGGCCGGCCTCCCGCTCACGAACCAGATCGTCGTAATAGATGAATTCGTCGCAATTGGTCACCAGCAGGTCGGAGCAGGATTGCTTGACGCCGACGCCAATCACTTTTTTAGCGTTTTCGCGCAGCTTTGACACCAGCGGCGAAAAATCGGAGTCGCCAGAAATGATGACAAAGGTATCAACATGCGACTTGGTGTAGCACAGGTCGAGAGCATCGACCACCATGCGAATGTCGGCTGAGTTCTTGCCGGATTGGCGGACATGCGGGATTTCGATCAGCTCGAAATTGGCTTCATGCATCGGCGCCTTGAAAGCCTTGTAGCGATCCCAGTCGCAATAAGCCTTTTTGACGACGATGCTGCCCTTGGCGAGCAGACGCTCAAGCACCGGACGGATATCGAATTTGTCGTATTGGGCATCGCGCACGCCGAGGGCGATGTTCTCGAAGTCACAAAACAGCGCCATGCTGGCGGTATCGTTGGCATTTGCCATGAAAAACTTTCAAACGAAGGACGGGCGAGTATACCGCCGCCACCCGGCAGATTGCATTGTCGGCCGCGTGATGCCACCATCGCTCTCCCTTTTCCCTGATGCCACCCCATGACCGCTCCGACTACCGACGATCTCACCCTGCTGGCGCAAATTCCCCTTTTCCACAGCGTCGACCGCGATGAAATCACCGCCATCGGCCTCAGTACTCGCCGCCAGTCGCTGGCCAAGGGCGACTTCCTCTTTCACAAGGGAGACGACTGCCAGGGATTTCATCTGCTACTGAGCGGCCAGATCAAGCTGGCATTCATTTCCAGCCAAGGCAACGAAAAAGTGGTCGAAATCATCTCGGCTGGCCAGACCTTTGGCGAAGCGATCATGTTTCTCGAAACCCCGTACATCGTCACCGCCCAAGCACTGGCCGATTCGCAACTGCTACACGTCGGCAAGGCGGCCTTGTTCACAGCCCTCGACCACCAGCCGCGCCTGGCCCGCAAACTACTCGCCGGTCTGGCCATCCGTCTGCACCAGCGCATGAATGATCTGGAGGCGTACACACTGCAATCGGGTCGCCAGCGCATCATCAGCTACTTTCTGCGCGAACTGGCAGCCCACCCAAGCGCCACTGAACCGCCCGACATTACGCTGGCCACCACCAAGGGCTTGGTCGCCTCCCGGCTCAATCTGACCCAAGAACATTTCTCACGCATTCTCAACGAACTGGCGAACGATGGCTTGATCCGGGTCGATAGCCGGCGCATTCAGTTACTCGATCTCGATACCCTGCAGAGCGAATTGCCCTGACGCGCATTCTTACAAGGCGTAAAAGCGCAGGCGCTTGGCCACCAACTGCAAGCGCAAATGGACGTAATCCGGCAAGCCATTGCGATACGGTGGCGGGTCTTCGCCCTCGATCAGCGGCAGCAGATATCGGCGGCAGGCCTCTGTAATGTGAAAACCATCGTCGGCAATGAATGCGGCCGGCATGCGATGCGCGACATTGGCCACCTTGTCCAGCGCAACGGCGCCAATGTCCCAGCGGTAAGGCTGATCAGCCAGGCGATTGAGGCAGAGCATGACGTCGCGCTGCCCTGCCAAGGCCCATTGCACAGCAGCCACCCCCAGGGCATGCGCCTGCGCCACATCAGTGCCCGAAGCCAGGTGACGCGCCGAGCGCTGCAGGTAATCGGCCAGCGCCAGGTGATATTTGTAGCCCAGACGCGATTTGATCAACTCGCCCACAAAACGACCGACGCTTCCCGGGGGATTGGGCTGATCCGGTGCCAGTCCCCCGCCACTGGGCAAGGCGCAGCCCTGCTGATCGCACAAGCCCTCGGCCACTGCGATGGCGCAATAGCCGTGACGACGAACACAGGCTTCAACCCGGGTCAGCAGGCGCTCGTGGTCAAAAGGGACCTCCGGAAAAAGCAGGATGTGCGGCGGCTCGCCCTCGCGTTCGGCCGCCAAACCACAGGCTGCGGCAATCCAGCCAGCATGACGCCCCATGGCTTCGAGGATGAAGACTCGCGTCGACGTCCGGGCCATTGAGGCGACATCGAGGCTGGCCTCACGCATCGAGGTCGCGACGTACTTGGCTACCGAGCCGAAACCCGGGCAGGTATCGGTCTGCGCCAGATCGTTATCGACGGTTTTTGGAATGCCAAGGCACACCAAGGGATAGCCGAGTTCGGCCAGAACGCTGGATAGTTGCTGCAGGGCGCCCATGGAGCCATCGCCGCCATTCATGAAGAAATAGCCGATGTCGTGTGCCTGCAGGACATCGATCAGGCGCTCGTACTGCACCCGATGCGTCGCCAGCGGTCCCAACCCGTAGCGGCTGGCGCCAAACGCCCCACCCGGCGCGTAGCGCAAACGGGCGATATCTTCGTCTGTTTCCTGGCTGGTATCAATCAGGTCTTCGCTCAGTACGCCGAGCAAGCCGTCACGACCGGCATAAACCGTGCCGATTTGCTCGTGACAACGGCGTGCTTCCTGGATCAGGCCGCACGCCGTCGCGTTGATCACGGCAGTGACGCCTCCCGACTGCACGTAGAGGGCGTTACGGCCGGTCATGAATTTACTTCAGAGCGTCGAAAACCGAAGCGGTAATGCTATCGACACTGCCAACACCGGCAATCTTGCGAACTTTCGGCGCAGCGGCATCACCCTGGGCAGCCCAGGTGCTGTAGAAATCAACCAGCGGCTTGGTCTGCGAATGATAGATCTCAAGGCGCTTCTTGACGGTTTCTTCCTTGTCGTCGTCACGCTGGACCAGATCTTCACCGGTCACGTCATCCTTGCCTTCGACCTTCGGCGGGTTGAACTTGACGTGGTAGGTACGACCGGACGGCAGGTGGGCGCGGCGGCCAGCCATGCGTTCGACGATATCGCTATCCGGGACGTCGATTTCGAGTACGAACTCAAGCGGCACGCCGGCATCTTTCATGGCTTGCGCCTGCGGGATGGTGCGCGGGAAGCCGTCAAACAGGTAGCCATTCTGGCAATCGGCTTCCTTCAGACGGTCCTGGACCATGCCGATGATGACGGCGTCCGGCACCAGGCCGCCCGCGTCCATGTGTTTCTTGGCTTCGAGGCCCAGCGGCGTTCCGGCCTTGACCTGGGCCCGCAGCATGTCGCCAGTGGAAATTTGCGGAATGCCAAACTGTTTGGAAATAAAGGTGGCCTGGGTGCCTTTACCGGCGCCCGGTGCGCCCAAAAGAATCAATTTCATGGAGTGTCCCTCTGGTTACGTATAAAAATTCTTGTTGTCGACTGATCTTAGGCGCCGTTCTCGAAGCGCCGAAAAGTACCTGCTATTTTAGACCCGGTCAAACAATTTGCGCATCCGCTCAGCATCCTCGGGCGTATCCACCCCCGCTGCCGGGGCATGATCAACCAGCGCCACGCTGATCCGATAGCCATGCCACAGGGCTCGCAACTGCTCAAGCGATTCGAACTGCTCGGTGGGTGCCACGGTCAACCCGCTATAGGCTTTCAAAAAGCTGGCCCGGTAGGCGTACAAACCGACATGGCGACAGGCTGGAAAGTTCTCCGGCAAACTGGCACCGCCACCTTCGCGGGCAAAGTGATCGCGGGCATAGGGAATCGGCGCCCGCGAAAAATAGGCGGCATCGCCATCCGCCCGGCACACCACCTTGACTACATTGGGATTGAAAAAATCAGCCGGGTCGGCAATCGGGTGGGCCACCGTGGCGATATCGGCACCGCTGACCGCCAACTGCCGCGCCGTCTGGACAATGATCTCCGGATCAATCAGCGGCTCGTCACCCTGCACATTGACGATGATGGTGTCGTTGCTCCAGCCGCGCTGTTCGACCACCTCGGCCAGACGGTCGGTCCCCGTGGCGTGGTCGGTGCGCGTCATCACCGCGGCAAATTCGTGCGCCTCAACCGCCGCCCGTACGTCACCATGATCGGTCGCCACCCAGATTTCTTCGGCGCCAGCCAGGCGGGCCCGCTCAGCCACCCGCACCACCATGGGCTTGCCGCCCAGATCAAGCAAAGGCTTGGCCGGCAGGCGGGTCGACGCGTAGCGCGCCGGGATGACGATCTTGAACGCCGGCGTGATCACGCCGCATCGTCCTTCAGCACACGAGCCTCGTCCTCGAGCATCACGGGAATGTCGTCCCGAATGGGGAAAGCCAGCTTGCACGGCTTGCAGACCAGTTCCTGGTCGGCCTTGCGGTGGTCGAGCGGGCCCTTGCAGATCGGGCAGACGAGAGTTTCAAGCAGCTTGGCATCCACGGAGTTTCTCCAGAATCAAATCGATCAGGGCCGGCGAGACGTCGGCCTCAACCGGCAGCACCCATGCTTCACCGGTCGTCAAACCCGCACATTTTACTGCATCCTTCTCGGTCATCAGCAGCACACCATCGGCGGCAAAGGCCAGATCAGCCGCGACATAGGCCTGGTGATCGGCAAACGGCCGGGCGGTGAAGGATAGCCCCAGCCCACGCAGGGTGTTGAAAAAACGCTCGGGGTCGCCGATCCCCGCCAGGGCATAGAGCCGCCGGTCGAGCAAATCGGCGGCCGTGCAACGTTGCGCCGGTGCATCGAGCCGATAAAAATCCGTGGCCTGCAGCCGCATGGCAAAGTCGGGAACCCCGCTGGCCAAGCCCCGCGCATCAAAATCATGGCCAATCAGGGCGTCGACCGTGGGCAAACGTGCCGGCGTCTCGCGCAACGGCCCCAGCGGCAAGCACCAGCCATTGCCCAGACCACGCCGGTCAATCACGACCAATTCGACATCACGGGCCAGGGCATGGTGCTGCAAACCGTCGTCGCAGAGCAGGAGATCAACTTCGGGATGCCTGGCCAGCAAAGCCGCTGCCGCCGCTGCCCGCTGTTGCCCGACCCACACCGGCCGACCGCTGCGCCGGGCCAGCAGCAACGGTTCGTCGCCAACTTCAGCCGGCGTGGACGCAGCCAGCACCGGCCGTGGCTGCGCGGTCTGCCCGCCATGACCACGACTGACAATCCCGGGTTGCCAGCCGCGGGTCTGCAACTGGCCGGCCAGCCACAAGGTGAGCGGGGTTTTGCCAGCACCACCGACGGTCAGGTTGCCAACGACGATGACCGGCACCGGCAGGCGCTGCGCATGGCAGCGTTGGCGACGACGACGGGACAGCAGGAGATAGAGTAGGCACAGTGGCCCAAACAGTGGCATCAGAAGCCACAACGCCGGCGTCAGCCGGCGTTGAAACCACTGCTGCTGCAGCCAGCGGCCCAACATCAGTTAGCCGACTGGGTCGCGAAGGAAATATGCGGATAGCCCGCCGATTGCGCTGCCTGCATGACATCCACCACGCGCTGGTGGGTGGCCTTGGCATCGGCGTTGATGATGATCACTGGGTCAGCCCGCCCGCCGGCGGCCCGGCGCAGACCTTCGGCAATGCCCCCGACATCACTCACGGTCAACGGCGATTTATTGACCAGAATCTGACCGCTGGCGGTCACCGCCACATCGATTTCATTCGGCGCCTCGGCCGGCTTGCTGACATCCGCCGTCGGCAGGTTGATTTCCAGGCCGGAAAAGCGGGAATAGGACGTGGTCAGCATCAGGAAAATGATGATGACGAGCAGCACGTCAATCATCGGAATCAGGTTGATTTCCGGCTCTTCCCGGCTACGTCCGCGCTGGAAATTCATCGTTTATTTCCGCTCGCCGTGCATGATCTCGACCAAACGCACCGCCTGCTGCTCCATGTCGACCACGAAACTATCGACCAGGGCACGGAAATGGCGCCAGAAAATCATGCTCGGGATGGCAATGAAAATACCGAAACCGGTGTTGTAAAGGGCAATCGAAATACCGTGCGCCAGTTGCTGCGGATTGCCGGTGCCCGGCGTTTGCGAGCCGAAAATCTCGATCATGCCGACCACCGTCCCGAACAAGCCCATCAACGGGCTGATTGAAGCGATGGTACCCAGCGTCGTCAAATAGCGATTGAGCTCATGCGCCACCGCCGAACCGGCTTCCTCGATCGACTCCTTCATCACCTCGCGCGACAGACCGACATTACGCAAGCCCGCCGCCAGGACGCGGCCGAGCGGCGAATGGCGCTCCAGATCGTCGAGCAAGCGGCTGTTGTCACCCCCACGCTTGAATTCACCGACCGCGCGTTGCAACAACCCCGGCGGCACCACCTTGACCCGACGCAGGGCCACCAGACGCTCAATAATCAGCGCCACCGAAATGACCGACGCCAGCAGGAGGGGCCAGATGGGCCAACCGGCCGCTTTTACAATTTCAAACACGTGACCTTGTCCTTGGTGAAAACTCAGCCCGCAATTCTGCCCGCCCCCCTGCCGCAGGGCAAGTGTGGCGAATTGTCGCGGTCGGCGGCCCTTATCCCCAAAAACTGTGGATAAGTCTGTGGAAGACCTGTCACCAAGTGCCGCAAACCCGCAAGAAACAAGGCTTTCACTTGCCCTGCCAAAAAACGAGGCATATTTTATAAACCATTAAAAATCAATAGCTTAATTATTTTAATCGCTGTCAAGCGACTATCGTAATTAAGCGCAGACCGTTAGAATCCGGCGATGTCCACGCCCCTTCGCCCTGTCGATAATTCCGCCCCGCTAACCGTCAGCGCCCTCAATCGCCAGGTCCGCGACTGCCTGGAAAATAGCTTTCCGCTGCAATGGATTACCGGTGAAATTTCCAATTTGACCTACGCCGCCTCCGGCCACGTCTATTTCTCATTGAAAGATGCTGGCGCTCAGGTGCGCTGCGTCATGTGGCGCAGCCGGGCACAAACTCTCGGCTGGCGGCTGGCCAACGGCCAGCAAATCGACGCCCGCAGCCTGGTCAGTTTTTACGAACCACGCGGCGAATTCCAGCTCAATGTCGAAGCGATCCGCCGCGCCGGCCAGGGTGATTTATTCGAGCGCTTCCTGCGCCTCAAGACACAACTTGAAAACGAGGGTTTATTTGCCGTCGACCGCAAACGACCGCTGCCCCCCCTGCCACGCCATCTCGGCATCGTCACCAGCCTGCAGGCCGCCGCCCTGCGCGACGTGCTAAGCACCCTGCAGCGCCGTGCCCCGGCCCTGCGCCTCAGCATCTTCCCCTGTCCGGTGCAGGGCGAGGATGCCGGGCAGCGCATCGCCGACGCCTTGCAGCAAGCCAGCGACAGCGACTGCGAATTACTCATCCTATGTCGCGGCGGCGGCAGCATCGAAGACCTCTGGGCCTTCAACGAAGCGGTCGTCGCCCGCGCCATCCGGGCCTGCCGTCTCCCCGTCATCACCGGCATCGGCCACGAAACCGATTTCACCATCGCCGATTTCGCCGCCGATCTGCGCGCCCCGACGCCCACCGCTGCTGCCGAACTGGCCTGCCCGGACCACACACAACTCCGCGCCCGCCTGGGCGAACTCGCTCGCCAATTGAGCCGCCAAACTGAACGTCAAACCAGCGTGGCGCAACAGGCACTCGACCGCCTGGCACAACGCCTGCTGCACCCAGCCGAGCGCCTGCAGCAACAAGGCGCCGCCCTGCACGCCCTCGGTCAGCGCCTGCAACGCGCCTGGGCTCGCCGCCAGGAGCGCCAGCAACTCAGAAACGAGGCCCTGGCCCGCCGGCTGCACCATGCCCGACCGCGTCCGGCAGCACAGCAGCGGCCACTCGACGACGCCCAACAACGCCTGCACCATGCCACCCACTGGCAACTCGCCAGACATCAAATGAAACTTAACGGCCTGACGGCCAGTCTGAAACAACTTGACCCAATGGCTGTCCTCGATCGTGGCTACGCGCTGGTCATTGGCCCGGACGGCCAGGCGATTTATGATGCGAACACGGTCGACCGTGGCCAGCGGGTGGATATCCGCCTGGCCCGGGGACGTCTGGCGGCACAAGTCACCGACGTTGTCGCCGCCTCGCAAGCTGATTAGAATTTTCGCTTTACCCCTCATCAACCCAACGGAGAAATAAAACATGGAACATCAACTGCCCGCGCTGCCGTATGCCAAGGATGCGCTCGTCCCGCACATGTCGGCCGAGACCTTCGATTACCACTACAGCAAGCACCACAACGCCTACGTGGTTAACCTGAATAACCTGATCAAGGGTACGGAATACGAAGCGCTCGACCTCGAAGCCATCGTCAAGAAGGCTCCGGCCGGCGGCATCTACAACAACGCCGCCCAGGTCTGGAACCACAGCTTCTTCTGGAACTGCATGACCCCGAACGGCGGCGGCGCTCCGAGCGGTGCGCTGGCTGCAGCCATCGATGCCAAGTGGGGCTCGCTGGATGCCTTCAAGACCGCCTTCCAGACCTCCGCGGTCGGCAACTTCGGTTCCGGCTGGACCTGGCTGGTCAAGAAGGCCGACGGTTCGCTCGAGATCGTCAACATGGGCGCCGCCGGCACCCCGCTGACCACCGGCGACACTGCCCTGCTCTGCGTTGACGTCTGGGAACACGCCTACTACATCGACTACCGCAACCTGCGTCCGAAGTTCGTCGAGACCTTCCTGGCCTCGCTGGTCAACTGGGCCTTCGTCGAAGCCAACTTCGCCGCCTGATCCAAGCACTCAAGGAATTACCGCCGGGCCGGGTTTTACCTCGCCCGGTTTTTTTCGTCCTTATTTTTATCAAAGTCGAAAAATTTACCGATTTTTAATCAACTTCACGATCCGTCAAGAAACCGTCAGTTTTCTGTCAGTTATCTGTAAGCTTGCCCACCCAAACTCCAGCCGTGGCCGTGCTGTGTGCGCACAGCCCGTCCCTTTAATATTTCTGGAGGAGAAAATAATGGATGACAATGGCAGTGCCTACTGGTCAGCCACGTTGGGACTTCTGGGCAAGATCCTCGCGATCTGGTTCATCGGTTCCTTCGGTGCCGGCATTATGTTTGCCGATGCGCTTAATGGCATCAAACTCGGGGGTTACCCACTGGGCTTCTGGTTCGCCCATCAAGGTTCCATTTACCTGTTCCTGGCGTTGATTTTCTATTACGCCAAGGCCATGGGCGATCTGGACCGCAAGTTCGACGTCCACGAAGAATAAGGAGCCGACATGGATCTTCAAACTATGACTTACCTGGTGGTCGGCGCATCTTTTGCGCTGTACATCGGGATTGCAATCTGGGCGCGCGCTGGTAGCACGTCCGAATTCTATGCAGCCGGCGGCTCGGTTCACCCGATCACCAACGGTATGGCTACGGGCGCCGACTGGATGTCCGCAGCGTCCTTCATCTCCATGGCGGGTCTGATCTCCAACATGGGTTACGGCGGCGGTCTGTTCCTGATGGGCTGGACCGGCGGCTACGTTCTGCTGGCCATGCTGCTGGCACCGTACCTCCGCAAATTCGGCAAGTTCACGGTGCCCCAGTTCATCGGTGACCGTTTCTACTCGCAAACGGCCAGCACCATCGCCGTGATCTGTCTGCTGACGGCCTCCATCACCTACATCATCGGTCAGATGACCGGCGTCGGTGTGGCGTTCTCCCGCTTCCTGGGCGTGTCGAACGAAACCGGTATCTACATGGGTATGGGCATCGTGTTCGCCTACGCCGTGTTTGGTGGCATGAAGGGCATTACCTACACGCAGGTCGCTCAGTACATCGTGCTGATCCTGGCCTACACCGTGCCGGCCGTGTTCATCTCCCTGCAACTGACTGGCAACCCGATCCCGCAGCTGGGCCTGGGTTCCAACATGGTCGGTACGGATGTGTCCCTGCTGATGAAGCTTGACCAGGTCGTCACCGACCTTGGCTTCGGTCAGTACACCACCCAACTGCCGGGCGACAAGCTGAACATGTTCGTCTACACCATGTCCCTGATGATCGGTACCGCCGGTCTGCCGCACGTCATCATGCGGTTCTTCACGGTGGCCAAGGTGTCTGACGCCCGTGCATCTGCTGGCTGGGCTCTGGTTTTCATCGCGCTGCTGTACACGACCGCTCCGGCTGTCGCGGCCATGGCCAAGATGAACCTGATCCGCACGGTCAACCCGGGCATGGTCATGCAAAATACCGACCCGTTCCAACCTGAAGCTCAAATCAAGATCGAAGAGCGTCCGGACTGGATGAAGCGCTGGGAAAAGACGGGTCTGCTGAAGTTCACCGACAAAAACGGTGACGGCCGCATCCAGTACTACAACGACAAGACCAAGAACGAAGCCGTCAAGGCCAAGATCGAGGCTGCCGGCTGGAAGGGTAACGAACTGGACGTCAACGCTGACATCATCGTGTTGGCCAATCCGGAAATCGCCCTGCTGCCGAACTGGGTGATCGCCCTGGTTGCTGCGGGTGGTCTGGCTGCCGCGCTGTCGACTGCTGCTGGTCTGCTGATGGCTATCTCCGCCGCCGTGTCGCATGACCTGGTCAAGGGTATCTTCAAGCCGGACATCAGCGAGCAGAACGAGTTGATGGTGGGCAAGATCTCCATGGCTGTGGCTATTGTGATTGCCGGCTACCTCGGTCTGAATCCCCCGGGCTTCGCTGCAGGTACCGTGGCCATCGCCTTCGGTATTGCTGCCTCCTCCCTGTTCCCCGCCATCATGATGGGTATCTTCTCCAAGAAGATGAACAAGGAAGGCGCTATCGCCGGCATGATCGCAGGTCTGTTCGTCACCCTGTTCTACGTCTTTGCCCACACCGGTGTCTTCTTCATCAAGGGCACTGAGTTCTACGACCTGATCGGTGGCAAGAACAGCTTCTTCGGCATCCAGCCGAACGCCTTCGGTGCCATTGGTGCCCTGGTGAACTTCGGTGTTGCCTTCATTGTCGACAAGATGACCAAGGAACCGCCGGAGCACATCCAGGCCATGGTCGAAGCCGTCCGCATCCCGCGTGGTGCCAAGGCTGTCGATGGTGCGCACTAAGCTGTAGTAAGCTTCCCATCTGCCCTCCGGGGCAGATGGCATCCGAAACCCCGTTGGCGATGTCAGCGGGGTTTTTATTTGGAGCAAGCACAAGCGCTCCGGGACGTACCGAGGTAAACCATGATTTTCAATGTCTCCATCGCGATGACCTGGATTCTTTTCCTGGCCCTGTTTCCGATTACCTTTTTCTGGCTGCGTCGGGCCTGGCGGATTGCCATCAAGAAGGACTTCTCGGAAGTCGCCATCAAACATGGCGAAGCGCCGCCCAATCCGGAAAAATGGGCGCCTTACGAGGCCGTCATCAATTTGGTGGCAGGTAGCGTCACGCTGGCCGTCATCGTCGGCGTATTGACCGGCGAACTGGAATACGACAGCTGGATGGCCATGGCAGGCTCGACGATCTGGTGTAAGTTTTTCCTCAGCTTTGCCCTTAGCCGGCAAGCCCATCCAATGAATCTGCCCGCCTTCTTCCAGCGCCGGATCAGCCTGCGCCCGGACCAGCGGCCAGAAGAACCCAAAGACAAATAATCAGCGTGCGGCGCGGCTGTCTGACAACTGCTGGATGGCCGGCAGGAAGACTTCCGTCACCAGCACACTGTCCTGACCATAGGCGTGCCGCGAACGCCTCGCCCACAGGGTCGGTAACGACTGACCCAGGGCGCGCTCCACCCGGCCATGCAAGGCCTGTCGAGAATCCAGGCGGGTCAGTTCGATGGCACCGCGTTGAAAGCCGGGATGAGAAAACAGCAAGGACCCCAGCGAACGCTGGCCAAGGCGAGCAAACCAGCGCCCCAGCGGTCCGCCGCGCGCGGTCGACAACACGCTGTGGGCAAAAATAACGGCCTGCCCATCACACTCCAGCAGCACCTCGCGCACCCGCTGGCGGCCGGGCCGGCTCTCGTCACAATGCCCAGCCTGCCGCCCCTGCGTTAATACCCGGACACGAAACTCGGTGCAATAACGCTGGCAACGCCGGGTCAGCGAGGCCGGTTCAAGCAGCCAGTCGCGCCAAACCAAGGCGGGTGGCACGCCAACAAAATCACTACGCCAGAGGGCGACCCGCATCAACGTGGCGCCGCCGCCCGTTCAAGGCCACGTAATTGGCTGCCTGGCTTGATACCACGCTGGGCAAACCAGCCGCGATTCATTTCCAGGGCGTAGCGAGCCGGCGCTCGAGCGCAATGGTTGTCCTCGGTCTGCGGCTGCATCTCCTCGATATTGAGGATCGTTCCTGCGTCATCAATAAAAGCAACCGACAAGGGCAACGGGGTATTGCGCATCCACATGCAATGGGTGTTGCGCTGCGGAAAAACAAACAGCATGCCCTGCTGCGCCGCCATGCTGCGACGATTCATCAGGCCACGCTGGCGTTGCGCGTCGTCAGCCGCGACTTCGGCCTCAATGCGGTGAAAACCGGCGCTTAACTCGATAACCGGCATGCTGACCTGCGCCCAGGCGGCGGCACTCAGCCCCAGCAAAAAATAGCTCGCAAGCAGCCTTTTACGCATTGATTTTCTCCAGTAATTGCTCAAAGGCAGCATTAAAGCGCTGCCACTGGCCGGGCGCCAGCTTGGCCAGCGTCAGCCCGCCCACCGCCGCCCGCACCAGGCGCAGCGTCGGATGCCCTACCGCCGCCGTCATCCGGCGTACCTGACGATTCTTCCCCTCGCGAATCTGCAATTCCAGCCAGCAGGTCGGAATATTTTGTCGAAACCGGATCGGTGGATTGCGCGGCCACAACCCGGGCGGCTCATCGATACAACGCACCTGCGCTGGCTGCGTACAAAAATCCGCCAACTGAACCCCAGCCCGCAAACGGTCAAGCGCCGCTTCATCCGGCACCCCCTCGACCTGCGCCCAGTAAGTTTTCGCCAGCTTATGGCGTGGATCAGCGATCCGCGCCTGCAACTTGCCATCATCCGTCAGCAACAACAGGCCTTCGCTATCCGCATCCAGGCGCCCTGCCACATACACCCCCTTAATCGGCAGATGCGTATCGAGCGCCAGCCAGCGCCCTTCCGGGGTGAATTGACTGAGCACCCCGTAGGGCTTGTTGAAAACAACCAGGGTGGACACGATGGCCCCAACAAAGGAAGAAGGGCGGAATTCTAAGGCAGGCAGCGACGAAATGCCTCCCCCCGGTCAACCGGGCGGCGTCGGGCGCGTTAGTTGCTCACCTGCGCCAAGCGCTATACTCGCCCCCCATGCCTCACACCACCGCTCAAGTCGCCGGCAGTGCGCCGACACTCCCCACCCGCTGGGCTGCCCTGACCCCATCCCAACTATGGGCCAACGAGACTATCGAGGCCTGGCTGGAAACCGATCTCGACGGCCGCCTGCACTTCGCCCCCGGCCTGCTCCTGCTCACCAACCAGCGTCTGCTCGCCTGGTCATCGCCGGAGGGGGCCGCGCAAAGCTGGCCGCTGGCGGCCGGGCAGCAACTCCAGCACCATGATCATGCCGGTGTCGGCCAACTGGCATTGATTGACCCCCAGGGACGCTTGGCACTATGGCGCTATACCCTGAGCCGCAACCTCCACGCCCTGCACCTGATCAGCGAATTCGACCTGCAGCGCGACAGCCGGGTCAGCGGCCAAACAGTGACGCGGTCGACCGACGATTTGTGCCCAAAATGCCGCACACCGCTACCGCCCGACGAAGACGACTGTCCGATCTGTCATCGTGAAACCAGCGTTGCACCGTCGACCTGGACACTGTTTCGCCTGTGGCGTTTTGCCCGCCCCTATCGCTGGCAACTGCTGGCCGGTTTTATCCTCACCCTGGCGTCGACCGCGGCCACCCTGGTGCCGCCCTACCTCACCATGCCGCTGATGGACGAAGTGCTGATTCCCTTCCAGAATGGCCAGTCCATCGACTGGTCGCTGGTCAGCATGTATCTCGGCGGCCTGCTCGGCGCCGCGCTGCTCGCCTGGTTTCTCGGCTGGGCACGCACCTACATCCTGGCCAAAGTCTCAGAACGGATGGGCCGCGACCTGCGCACGCAAACCTACGATCACTTGCTCGGCCTGTCGCTGGAATATTTTGGCGGCAAGCGGACCGGCGACCTGATGGCCCGCATCGGCAACGAAACCGACCGCATCAACATTTTTCTGTCGCTTGATCTGCTCAATTTCGCCACCGATGTATTGATGATCGCGATGACCGCCGTCATTCTGTTTTCGATCAACCCGTGGCTAGCCCTGGTCACCCTCCTGCCGCTGCCGATCATTGGCTGGATGATTCACTTCGTCCGCGAAAAACTACGCACCGGTTTCGAAAAAATCGACCGCGTCTGGGCCGAAGTGACCAATGTACTGGCCGACACCATCCCCGGCATCCGCGTCGTCAAGGCCTTTGCCCAGGAAAAGCGCGAAGGCGACCGCTTCCGCGCCGCCAACGAGCACAACCTGCAGATGAACGACAAACTGAACAAGACCTGGTCTTTGTTCACCCCCACCATTACCTTGCTCACCGAAATCGGCCTGCTGGTGGTGTGGATTTTCGGCATCTGGCAAATTTCCGAAGGCGAATCGACGGTTGGCGTGCTCACTGCCTTCCTTGCCTACATTGGCCGTTTCTACACCCGCCTCGATTCGATGAGCCGCATCGTTTCCGCCACCCAGCGCGCCGCGTCGAGCACCAAGCGTATTTTCGACATCCTCGACCACGTCTCCAGCGTCCCCGAGCCGACCCAACCAGTCCATCTGTCCGACGTCACCGGCCAGCTTGAACTGAAAAAAGCCAGCTTCCGCTATGGCACCCGCTCAGTGACCCGCGACGTCGATCTGCTGATCCAGCCCGGCGAAATGATCGGCCTGGTCGGCCACAGCGGCTCTGGCAAATCGACGCTGGTCAACCTGATCTGCCGCTTCTACGACGTCTCCGAGGGCCAAGTCCTGATCGACGGGGTCGATGTCCGCTCGGTGCCGGTCGCCGAATTCCGCCGCCACATCGGCCTGGTCTTGCAGGAACCTTTTCTCTTTTTCGGCACCATTGCCGAGAACATCGCTTACGGCAAGCCCAACGCCACCCGCCAGGAAATCATCGCCGCCGCCCGCGCCGCCCACGCCCACGAGTTCATCCTGCGCCTGCCGCACGGCTACGACTCGCTGGTCGGCGAACGCGGCCAGGGCCTGTCCGGCGGCGAGCGCCAACGCATCTCGATCGCCCGTGCCCTGCTGATCGATCCGCGCATCCTGATCCTCGATGAGGCGACTTCTGCGGTCGACACCGAAACCGAGAAGGAAATCCAGAAGGCCCTCGACAACCTGGTCAAGGGTCGCACCACCATCGCCATCGCCCACCGCCTGAGCACCTTGCGCAAGGCTGACCGCTTGGTGGTGATGGATCGCGGCCGCATTGTCGAAGTCGGCAATCACGATCAACTGATGGCCACTGAAGGCCATTATTACAAGCTCTACATGGCGCAAGCGCGCAATGTAGACACCGAGCCCGCCGAACCAGCCGGCCCGAACCAGCCCAAAACCCTGACTGTTTGAGAACGCCATGTCCCTCGCCGCCTGCCAGTTGAAACGCGATGCTTACGGTCGACTGATCCTGATTAGCGAAAATGGCAAACACCATGTCGGCGTCACGCCGGTTCGCGCCTTTCCCATCGCCGCACCGGATGAAGGACTGTCGCTGATCAATGACGAAGGCCACGAAGTCGGCTGGGTCGACCGCATCGCCGACCTGCCCGCAGCCAGCCGGGAATTGCTTGCTGAAGACCTGGCCAGCCGTGAATTCATCCCGGAGATCAGCCGTTTAATCGGTGTTTCCAGCTTCGCCTGTCCCAGCGTCTGGCAGGTGGCCACAGACCGTGGCCAGGCTGAACTCACCCTGAAGGGCGAGGAAGACATCCGTCGCCTGTCGCCCAACCGGCTGCTCATTGCCGATGCTCACGGCATCCAGTACCTGATCCGCGACCTGAGCCAGCTTGATCGCGCCAGCCGCAAATTACTCGACCGCTTTCTTTAAAAGCCGGCTGACGCTCTGTAACACCTGATGTGATTTTTTAGACCACCGCGCCACGGCAGTAAAAAAGCGTTAATAATCGGGGAAATCGATTTCCCCTGTCAGCCAACAACAACCAGCCAAGACAATGACGCCCAAGGACATTATTTTTCGCGACACGATTTCGCTGCGCGGCCCCAGCATCTGGACCTATCCGCCGGTCCTCGAAGTATGGATCGACATCGGCGAACTGGAAGACTTTCCCTCGAACAAAATCCCCGGCCTGTACGATCGCCTCTCGGCCTGGCTTCCCGGCTTGATCGAACACCGCTGCAACTACGACGAGCGCGGCGGCTTTCTCCGCCGACTGCAGGAAGGGACCTGGCCAGGGCACATCCTCGAACATATCGTCCTTGAACTGTTGACCCTGGCAGGCCTGCCGGACGGCTTTGGCCGCACACGCGAAACAACCACGCGCGGCGTGTACAAGTTGGTGGTCAGCAATTTCCACGAAGAAGTCACCCGCCTGGCCCTTAACTACGGCCGTGAACTGCTGCTCGCCGCCATCGAGGACCGTCCCTTCGATCTGGAAGACGCGCAAAAAACCTTGCGCCGCAAGGTTGACCGCAAATACCTCGGCCCCTCGACGGCAGCCATCGTCCAGGCCGCCGAAGCGCGCGGCATTCCGCACATCCGCCTGCTCGACGACGGCAACCTGGTGCAACTGGGCTACGGCGCTGCCGCCCGCCGCATCTGGACCGCCGAAACCGACCGGACCAGCGCCATCGCCGAGACCATCTCGCGTGACAAGGACCTGACCAAGGAACTGATTTCTTCGGTCGGCGTGCCGGTACCAGAAGGGCGTGAAGTCGACAGCGCTGACGATGCCTGCGACGCCGCCGATGACATCGGTTACCCGGTGGTCGTCAAGCCGACCGACGGCAACCATGGCCGCGGCGTCTTCATCGACCTGATGAACGCCGACGATGTACGCAAGGCCTACGCCATCGCCGTCGAGGAAGGCTCCGGCGTGCTGGTTGAACGCTCAATCCAGGGAATTGAACACCGTCTGCTGGTGGTTGGCGGCAAACTGGTCGCCGCCAACCGCAGCGATTTGATCACCATCCAGGGCGACGGCCAATCGACGGTCCAGGCACTGATCGATGAGCAGATCAACATCGACCCGCGCCGTGGCACCACCGAACTGCACCCGCTGGCCATCATCCGCATCGATACCGCCGCCCGCATCGAACTGGAGCGCCAGGGACTCAACGGCGACAGCATTCCGGCCGCCGGTCGCGAAGTGCTGATCCAGCGCAATGCCAACCATGCTTTCGACTGCACCGACGAAGTCCACCCGGACACCGCCGATACCGTTTCCCTGGCGGCCCGCGTCGTCGGCCTCGACATCGCCGGCATCGATTTGGTCTGCCAGGACGTTTCCAAACCACTGGCTGACCAAGGCGGCGCCATTGTCGAAGTCAATGCTGGCCCCAGCCTGCTAATGCACATCAAGCCTGGTATCGGCAAACCACGCCCGGTCGGTCAGGCCATCGTCAACAACCTGTTTGCCCCACAGGAAAGTGGTCGCGTTCCCCTGGTTGGCGTCACCGGCACATTTGGCAAAACGCCGGTCGCCCGCATGGTCGCGCACTTGCTCCATCTGTCCGGCCATCAGGTCGGCCTCGCCTGTTCCGACGGCATGTTTTTGGGCCGCCGACAGGTTGACCGCAACAATGCCGCCACCTGGAGCGCCGGCCGCCGCCTGCTGCTCAACCGCGCGGTCGACGCCGCAGTGATCGAAAATAGCGCCCGCACCATCCTCGGCGAAGGCCTTCCCTACGATCGCTGCGCGGTCGGGATTGTCACCAACATCGTGCCAGAGGCCGAACAACTCGACCGCTGGGATGTCCAGCCCACCGGCGGTGAGTACTACACGACGCATCGCTCGACCTATCGCACCCAGGTCGACGTCGTGCTACCCAGCGGCCACGCCGTGCTCAACGCCGCCGATCCGCTGGTGGCTGACCTGGCTGAACTGTGCGATGGCGAAGTCATCCTGTTCGCTGCCGACCTGACCCTGGCCTGCCTGAACGAACATCTCGCCCAAGGCAAGCGGGCGGTCGTGGTCAACGATGGCCGCATCACCCTGCGTTCCGGCCAGGACGAAATCCGTATTGCCCGCCTGGTCGATATCCCGGCCATCGGCAAGGCCCGCGACCCCAAAGTCATCGCCAACATGCTGGCCGCCGTGGCCGCCGGCTGGGCACTGGGCCTGACCCAGGAAGTGATCGGCACCGGCGTCAAGACCTACGGTCTTGAAATCCCCGACCCCTTTGCCCTACTGTCGCGGACTGCCCGCAAGCTGCCCACCGCCCGCAAGCCGGGCGTCGCCAAAAAATAACCAGGAAACCGTTTCATGGACGTATCCCGTATCCGAGCCCTGCGCGGCCCCAATTTGTGGAGCCGCCACACCGCCATCCAGGCCATCGTTTCCTGTCCCGGTGACGAGTCCGCCATTGCTAGGCTGCCCGGCTTCGAAGCCCGCCTGCGCGAGCGTTTTCCCGAACTGGGCGACCTGATTCCGGCCGACCACCTCGACACCGTGTCGATCGCCCACGCTGTCGAATTCGCCGCCCTGGGCCTGCAGGCGCAGGCCGGCTGCCCGGTCACCTTCAGCCACACGGCACAGACCGTCGAGGACGGCATCTATCAGGTGGTCGTCGAATACACCGAAGAAGATGTCGGCCGCCTGGCTTTCGAGCGGGCCGAGCAACTGTGTCTGGCAGCGCTGCATGACACCCCCTTCGATCTTGAGGGCACCCTGGCCGAATTACGCGAACTGGACGAAGACATTCGCCTGGGCCCGTCAACCGGCGCCATCGTGACGGCTGCCCTGGCCCGCGGCATTCCGTGCCGCCGCCTGACCCAAGGCAGCCTGGTGCAGTTTGGCTGGGGCAGCAAGCAGCAACGCATCCAGGCCGCTGAAACCAGCTTCACCAGCGCCATCGGCGAAGCCATTGCCCAGGACAAGGAACTGACCAAGCAACTGCTGCACGCGGCTGGCGTGCCCGTACCGACCGGCCGCCCGGTCGAGGACGAGGACGATGCCTGGGTGGCCGCTCAGGAAATCGGCCTGCCGGTGGTCGTCAAACCGCAGGATGGCAACCAGGGCAAGGGAATTTCGGTCAACCTGACCAGCGAAGCCCAAGTTCGCCACGCCTATCGCGTCGCCATCGAATTCCGCGACGACATCATGGTTGAGCGCTACTTGCCCGGCCACGACTGGCGCTTGCTGGTCATCGGCAACAAGCTGATCGCCGCTGCCCGCCGCGACCCGCCGCTGGTCATCGGCGACGGCACGCATACCGTGCGCGAACTGGTCGACATCGTGAATAGCGACCCCCGTCGCTCCGACGGTCACGCCACCTCGCTGACCAAGATCCGTTTCGATGAAATTGCCCTGGCCCGTCTGGCCGAACAGGGTTACAACGCCGACAGCGTGCCGGCCCGGGGCACCCGTGTCGTGCTGCGCAACAATGCCAACTTGTCCACCGGCGGCACCGCCACCGACGTCACCGACGATGTTCACCCGGAAATCGCCGCCGCAGCCATCGCCGCTGCCCAGACCGTCGGCCTCGACATCTGCGGCATCGATGTCGTCTGCGACACCATGCACCGCCCACTGGAAGAACAAGGCGGCGGCATCGTCGAATGCAATGCCGCCCCCGGACTGCGCATGCACCTTGACCCCTCGTTCGGTAAAGGACGCCCCGTCGGCGAAGCCATCGTGGACATGATGTTCCCGCCCAGCCTCGACGGAAAGTCCGATAACGCCCGCATCCCGGTCGTCGCCATCTCCGGCACCAATGGCAAGACAACGACCAGCCGCCTGATCGGCCGCATCTTCGAAGCCAACGACAAGCGGGTCGGCATGACCAGCACGGATGGCATCTATGTCCAGAACAAACGGATTGATACAGGCGACTGCTCTGGCCCGCGCAGCGCACGCAATGTGCTGATGCACCCGGATGTTGACGCCGCAGTGTTCGAAACCGCCCGTGGCGGTATTTTGCGCGAAGGTCTCGGTTTCGATGTCTGCGATGTCGCCGTGGTCACCAACATTGGGCTCGGCGACCATCTCGGCCTCAACTACATCACCACGGTCGACGAGCTGGCAGTGGTCAAAAGGGTCATTGTCGAAAATGTCTCGGCCCACGGCAGCGCCGTGCTCAACGCCACCGACCCGGTCGTCGCCGCCATGGCCGCCCATTGCCCGGGCGAAATCATCTACTTCGCCCTCGATCCAATGAACCCGGTGCTGGCCACCCATCGCGCCCAAGGCAAACGGGTGGTCTATGTCGAAAAAGGCGAGCTGGTCTGTGGTGAAGGACGTCGCAAGCACCGCATTCCGCTGGTCAACATTCCCATCACCCGCAACGGCACCATCGGCTTCCAGATCGAAAATGCCATGGCGGCCACCGCCACCGGCTGGGCCTTTGGTTTTCCGTGGGAACAGATTGAACAGGCGCTGGCCGGCTTCATCAACGATGCAGCCACCGCCCCCGGTCGTTTCAACGTTTTCGACTATCGCGGGGCGACGCTGATTGCCGACTACGGCCACAACCCGGACGCCATGCTGGCCCTGCTCAAGGCCGTCGAAAACATGCCGGCCCGCCGCCGCTCGGTGGTGATCAGCGGCGCCGGCGACCGGCGTGACGAGGACATCCGTCAGCAGACCGCGATTCTCGGTGATGCCTTCGACGATGTCATCCTCTACCAGGATGCCTGCCAACGCGGCCGAGCCGATGGCGAAGTCATTGCCCTGCTGCGCGCCGGCCTGAGCAACAGCACACGGGTGCAGCACGTCGAAGCAATCAATGGCGAATTTGCTGCCATCGATACCGCGCTCGAACGACTGGCTGACGGCGACCTTTGCCTGATCCTGATTGATCAGGTCGAGGAAGCGCTGGCGCACATCAAACAACGCCTCACTGACTGAAAACGCTGCATGACGCAATCCCACACGCCGTCCGCCGGCAAAGTCTGGCTGGTCGGCGCTGGCCCGGGCGACCCCGAGCTGCTAACCCTGAAAGCCGCCCGCCTGATCGCCGAGGCCGAGGCCATCGTCTATGACCACCTGGTCGGCGAAGGCATCCGGGCCCTTTTCCCGGTCGGGGCCGAGCAGCGCTATGTCGGCAAAAAAGCCGCCAAACACACGCTCAAACAGGAAGAAATCAACGCCCTACTGGTCGACCTGGCTCGCCAAGGCAAAAAGGTCGTTCGTCTCAAGGGCGGCGACCCCTTTATTTTCGGGCGCGGCGGCGAAGAACTGGAAATCCTGCACGCCGCCGGCATTGCCTTCGAAGTCGTTCCCGGCGTAACCGCCGCCGCCGGCTGTGCCGCCTATGCCGGCTTCCCGCTGACACACCGCGACCACGCCCAGTCGGTCACCTTCGTCACCGGCCACCTGAAGGACTACAGCGTCAATCTTGATTGGCCAGCCTTGGCCCGCCCGGGGCAGACCGTGGTTTTTTACATGGGTATCGGCGGTGCGGCCGAAATCTGCCGGCAAATGATCGCCCATGGCCTGCCCGCCACCACCCCCGCCGCCATCATCCGCAAAGGCACGCTGCCCGAGCAACAAACCCTGCTCGCCACCCTGGCCACCCTGCCGGCGCGCATCGTAGACGGCCAGATCAAACCCCCGGCACTGATCGTCGTCGGTAGCGTGGTCGGTCTGCATGACAAACTCTCCTGGTTCGAAAACCGATGATCAAGCCCGCACTCCTGCTCGCCACCCTGCTCACTTGCCTGCCCGCCCATGCGTACGAAGGCGCTGAACTGCTGGCCGACTGCCAGGCCGCCGATGCCCTCTACCAGGGAGAAAAGAACAGCGCCCCGCAGCATGCGATCCGCAGTACGCGCTGCATCGCCTACATCAGCGGCATTGCTGATGGCTACGCGATTGGCCATCATCTGGCCAAGTCGGTAGGCGTTGGCCTCGGCGCCTTTTGTCTGCCAGACGATTCGGAGATTCAGCGCCGGCTGGTTGGCGCCGTCCTTCGTCACCTCGAACGCCTGCCAAACAGCGCGCTCAGCCAGGGGCAGCCTGGTCCGCTGGTGGCCGGTGCGCTGGCCAAAGCATTTCCGTGCACTGAATAGCTTGAAATTCGCCGGAGATTCGTGGATAATCCGGCCTCCACTCGCCCCGGTGGCGGAATCGGTAGACGCAGCGGATTCAAAATCCGCCGCCGAAAGGTGTGCCAGTTCGAGTCTGGCCCGGGGCACCAGTAACGACAAATCGGCTTTCCTGACGGAAGGCCGTTTTTGTTTAATCTTCCCGGATGCCAGCCCATGTCGCTGACGGTCGACGACTTCGACTTCCCCCTCCCCCCCGAATTGATTGCTCAGCACCCGGCGCTGGAGCGCACGGGCAGCCGGCTATTGCATGTTTGCGGTCAACAGCCCGTCGACCGCAAATTTGCTGATTTACCGGCGTTGCTGCAGGCGGGCGATCTGCTGGTCTTCAACGACACCCGCGTCATCAAGGCCCGTTTTTTTGGCCTCAAGGACAGCGGCGGGCGGATTGAAGTGATGCTCGAACGCATCGTCGATGCCGGCCACGCCATCTGTCAGATTCGCGCCAGCAAGGCCCCCAAAGCCGGCTGCCTGCTACGCCTGGCAGACGCCTTCACCGTCCGCATGACCGGCCGCACAGGCACCGACGATGATTTATTTGCCCTGGAACTAGTCGACCGTGGCGATTTCTGGGACTTGGCCGAACGCTTTGGCACACTGCCGCTGCCACCCTATATCGAACATCCCGCCGAAGGGGCCGACGAAGCCCGCTACCAAACCGTTTATGCCCGCCAACCGGGCGCCGTTGCCGCCCCCACCGCCGGCCTGCATTTTGATGAAGCGATGCTAGCCACCCTGCAGCGCCAGGGTATCGACGCGGCCTTCGTCACCCTGCACGTCGGTGCGGGTACTTACCGTCCGGTCCGCGTCGACAAAATCGCCGACCACCGTATGCACAGTGAACGCTATGACATTCCACAAGCCACCGCCGCGGCCATTGCTCGCACCCGTGCCGCTCGTGGGCGGGTCATCGCGGTCGGCACCACCAGCCTGCGCGCCCTGGAATCTGCGGGTAACGCGGACGGCACGGTGAACGCCGGCGCGGCCGAAACCGACATCTTCATCACGCCGGGCTACCGCTTCCAGGTGGTCGACCGCCTGATCACCAATTTCCATCTGCCGAAATCGACCTTGCTGATGCTGGTTTCGGCCTTCACGGGTTTCGATGCCATTCGTCGCGCCTACGCCCACGCCGTCACCGAACGCTACCGTTTTTTCAGCTACGGCGACGCCATGCTTCTGGAAAAATCTGATGCAGTTTGAACTTCACACCACCGACGGCGCCGCCCGCCGCGGCACGCTGACCCTGGCCCATGGCCAGGTCCAGACCCCAGTGTTCATGCCCGTCGGCACCTACGGCACGGTCAAGGCCATGACGCCGCAATCCTTGCACGACATCGGCGCCCAAATCTGCCTGGGCAACACCTTTCACCTGTGGCTGCGGCCCGGGCTTGAGGTCGTCAAGGCGCACCACGGCCTGCACGATTTCATGAACTGGCAAAAGCCCATCCTCACCGACTCCGGCGGCTTCCAGGTGTTCTCGCTCGGCGCCTTGCGCAAGATCAGCGAGGAAGGCGTCAAGTTCAGCTCGCCACACGATGGCGCCAAGCTCTTCCTGTCGCCGGAAATTTCAATGCAGATCCAGAAAGTGCTGAATTCCGACATCGTAATGATTTTCGACGAATGCACGCCCTACCCCGCCAGCCACGACGAAGCGGCCCAATCGATGCGGATGAGCATGCGCTGGGCGCAACGCAGCCGCGACGAGCACGATAAGCTGGCAAACAGCAACGCCCTGTTCGGCATTGTGCAGGGCGGCATGCACGAAGACCTGCGCGATGAATCGGTGGCCGGCTTGTGCGACATCGGCTTCGACGGCATGGCCATCGGCGGCCTGTCGGTTGGCGAACCCAAGGATGAGATGGCACGCATCCTGGCGCACACCGCCCCCTTGTTACCCACCGACAAGCCGCGTTATCTGATGGGCGTTGGCACGCCAGAAGACCTGGTCTTCGCCGTCGGCCAGGGCATCGACATGTTCGACTGCGTGATGCCGACCCGTAACGCCCGCAACGGCCACCTGTTCACCCGCTTCGGCGACGTCAAGATTAAAAACGCCCGCTACAAAACAGACACTGGCCCGCTCGACTCATCCTGCAGTTGCTATACCTGCACGCAGTTCAGCCGGGCTTATCTGCACCACCTTTTCCGCAATGGCGAAATTCTGGGGGGCATGTTGAACACCATCCATAACCTGCACTTCTACCAGACCATCATGGCCGAAATGCGCGCCGCCATTGAAGCCGGGGCCTTCCAGTCATGGGCCACGACCTTCGGCCGCGACCGATCTGCCGGCCAGTGTTAGAATCGCCCGTTCTGAATTTTTAGTTTTCCGGAGACATTGAAGATGATTAGCCTTGCCCACGCCCAGACCGCTGGCGCTGCCGCCGACCCGACGGGCGGCTTCATGCAGATCCTGCCGATGATCCTGATGTTCGTCGTGCTGTGGTTCCTGATGATCCGCCCGCAAATGAAAAAGGCCAAGGAACACAAGGCCCTGCTCGAAGCCCTGCAAAAAGGTGATGAAGTCGTTACCGGTGGCGGCATGGTCGGCCGGATCACCAAAGTGGTCGACGGCTACGTCACCGTGGAAGCTGCCGAAGGGGTTGAACTGACCATCCAGAAGCAGGCGGTAGCGCTTGTCCTGCCCAAGGGCACGATCAAATCGCTGTAATCCCAACAAAAGGGCGGCCCCGGCCGCCTTTTTCGCTTTAAAGCTGCCATGAATCGCTATCCCCTCTGGAAGTACATCACCGTCGCCATCGCGCTGGTTTTCGGCTTCATCTACACCCTGCCTAATTTTTTCGGTGAATCGCCGGCGGTGCAGGTTTCCAGTGCCAAAGTCACGCTCAAGGTCGATGCCAACACGCAGGCCCGGGTTGAAGATGCCCTAAAAAGCGCCGGCATCACGCACCAAGGCATTGTCCTCGACAGCGTCGGCGTCAAGGCACGCTTCAAGGACACCGATACCCAGTTGAAGGCCAAGGATGCAATCGAACGCACCTTCAACCCAGATAGCCGCGACCCGCAATATGTCGTCGCCCTCAACCTGCTTTCGGCCTCGCCGCAGTGGTTGACCGCGATGAACGCCCTGCCGATGTACCTCGGCCTCGACCTGCGCGGCGGCGTGCACTTCCTGCTGCAAGTCGACATGAAGGGGGCCCTGACCAAGCGTCTTGATTCACAATCGGCTGACCTGCGCAGCATGCTGCGCGACAAAAATATTCGCCACGCCGGCATTGGCCGCGAAGGCGACCGCATCGTCGTCCGTTTCCGCGATGCCGACACCCGCAACCAGGCGCGCAACGCCATCAGCGACAGCACCACGGATCTGGCCCTGGCCGATTTGGGTGACGGCAGCGACCTCAAACTGGTTGCCACGCTGAAGCCGGAAGCTGAAAAGAAGATCGGCGAATTCGCCATCAAGCAAAACATCACCACCCTGCACAACCGGATCAATGAACTCGGCGTCGCCGAACCGGTGATCCAACAGCAGGGCGCGGATCGCATCGTGGTCCAGCTCCCCGGCGTGCAAGACACCGCCAAGGCCAAGGACATCCTGGGTCGTACTGCGACGCTGGAAATCCGCATGGTCGATGACGGGCCGGGCGCGCTGGAGGCCGCGATTGCCGGCAACGCGCCATTCGGCACCGAGGTTTACACCGAGCGTGGCGGCCAGCCGCTACTGGTCAAAAAGCAGGTGGTACTGACCGGTGACCGCCTGACCGATGCCCAACCAGGCTTTGACAGTCAGACCCAGGAGCCGGCCGTGCACCTGACGCTCGACTCCGCCGGCGCCCGCATCTTCAAGGACATCACGCGCGACAACGTCGGCAAGCGCATGGCCATCCTGTTGATCGAAAAGGGCAAGGGCGAAGTCGTCACTGCACCGGTCATCCGCACCGAAATTGGTGGCGGCCGGGTGCAGATTTCCGGCCGCATGAGCAGCATGGAAGCAGCAGATACCGCCCTGCTGTTGCGCGCTGGGTCGCTGGCTGCACCGATGGACATCGTCGAGGAACGCACCATTGGCCCCTCGCTCGGCGCCGAGAATATCCAGAAAGGCTTCCATTCGACGCTGTGGGGCTTCGTCGCCATTGCCGTTTTCATGATTGCCTACTACCAGATGTTCGGCGTGGTCTCGGTCGTCGCCCTGGCTTCCAACCTGTTGCTGTTGGTCGCCCTGCTCTCGCTGCTGCAAGCCACGCTGACCCTGCCCGGCATCGCCGCCATCGCGCTCACCCTCGGCATGGCCATTGACGCGAATGTGCTGATCAACGAACGCGTACGCGAAGAACTGCGTAACGGCATGCCACCGCAAGCCGCCATCTCGGAAGGTTACGAGCGGGCCTTCAGCACCATTCTCGATTCCAACATCACCACACTGATCGCCGGCCTGGCCTTGCTCATCTTCGGCTCCGGCCCGGTGCGCGGCTTTGCCGTGGTGCATTGCCTGGGCATCCTGACCTCGATTTTCTCTTCCGTCGTCGTCTCACGCGCCATCGTGAACCTGATCTACGGCCGTCAGAAGAAGCTGCTCAAGGTCGCCATCGGCAATGTCTGGAAACCAGGCAATACTGCGGTCGACCGCAAGAACTAAGGAAAAACGGTCATGGAATTCTTCCGCATCAAAAAAGACATCCCCTTCATGCGCCATGCGCTGAAGTTCAACATCATTTCATTGCTCACCTTTCTGGCGGCCGTGGTCTTCCTCGCCACCCAGGGCCTGCATTTATCCGTCGAGTTCACCGGCGGCACCCTGATCGAAGTCAGCTACCCGCAAGCCGCCGAACTGGAAAAGGTCCGCGGTGCGCTGGGAAAAAATGGTTTTAGCGACTATTCGGTACAGAACTTCGGCTCCTCGCGCGACGTTCTCATCCGCCTGCCGCTCAAGGATGCCGGCGCTTCTGCCCAGCAGGGTGAACAGGTCATGCAGGCACTGGCGGCCGAGGCCCCGGGGGCCGAACTGCGTCGGGTCGAATTCGTCGGTCCGCAGGTCGGCAAAGAACTGGCCGAAAACGGCGCCATGGCCCTACTGGTGGTCATCGTCGGCATCATGATCTACCTGGCTTTCCGCTTTGAATGGCGCTTTTCGGTGTCAGCCATCATCGCCAACCTGCACGACGTCATCATCATCCTCGGCTTCTTCGCCGCCTTCCAGTGGGAATTCTCGCTCTCCGTGCTGGCCGCCATCCTCGCGGTGCTCGGCTACTCGGTCAATGAATCGGTGGTCGTCTTCGACCGTGTCCGCGAAACCTTCAAGAAAGCCCGCGGCCTGACCACTCCGGAAGTCCTCGACCACGCCATCACCAGCACCATCAGCCGCACCATCATCACCCACGGTTCAACCCAGATCATGGTGCTGTCGATGCTGATCTTCGGTGGCGAAACGCTGTATTACTTCTCGCTGGCCCTGACCATCGGCATCTGCTTCGGCATCTACTCTTCAGTACTGGTCGCCAGCCCGCTGGTCATGTGGCTCGGCGTCTCGCGCGAACAGTTCATCCCCAAGCAGAAAAAAATCATCGAAGGGGCCACCGAAGACGGTGCCTGCGTCTGATCAAAAATGACCGTTTCCTGCGGTCGACCGTAAAAATGCCGCCGATACCGATCGGCGGCATTTTTATTTGAATAATCCCTTCCTTAATCCTTCTCCACGAAAAAAACTAAAACTTCATCTACAATATCGAAAATTATGCTGATTTTAGTTATTTTTTAACAAAATCGACAAATTATGCCTCAAATCTCTTTTGTTGGAGGTTCAGCCATGAAGCTGCGTGGACGGATCGTCAAGTTAGTGCACACCCTCCTGCTACTCGCCTTTACCGGGCTTGTGCAGGCCGCCGAAAGCCCTCGCCCCTTGCGTCTGGGCATCATGCCATTCAACAGCACGCTGGCCTTGATCAAGACACATCAACCGCTAGTCCACTATCTTGAGAAGACGCTGGGCCGTCCGGTCGTAATTTATACCTCGGCCGACTACTTCACCTTCGTCAACGAATTACTCGACGAGCAATTCGATATCGCCATTGCCGGGCCGCACTTTGGCAGCATGGCCCAGGCCCGCGGCGCCAAACTCCTCTTTCGCTACCAGGCCACTTTGCAACCCATCATCGTGGTTCGTGCCGGATCAAACATCACCAGCCAGGAACAGTTACGCGGCAAGCGCATTGGTTTGTCCAGTCGCCTGTCGATTTCCTCAATTGGCGGCGTGAAATGGCTCAAGGACCACGGACTGCAGCCCAATATTGACTATCAGTTGATCGAACGCGCCACCCATGGTGCAGCCATTGCGGGTGTCGCAGTGGGGGATCTCGATGCGGCCCTCACCACCCATACCCCACTCAAGCAAATGCCGACGGACATCCAAACCAAAATTGGCCAGATGCCTCTGAATATTCATATCCCGCACCTGATGACACTGACCAGTGCCTCCTTGGGCAAGCCGCTGACCGAGGCCATTCGGGGGGCGCTCCGGCGCTTCCCGGAAACCGCCGAAGGGAAAAAGTTTTTTGCGGACACGGGCTACCAAGGTTATGAAGACATCACCCCGGCAGACATTCAGGCACTGCAACCCTTCGTCGATCTCACGGTACAAATGATGAGGCAAGGGCAATGACTTTCCCCGCCCTGACCCGCAGCCTGCGCTTCCGCTTACTGGCGGCCAGTTTGTTGATCGAGGCGGTCATGCTTTTCATTTTGGTCGGTAACAGCTTGCGTCTGATCGACCAGCACCTGATCAAACAAACCGAAAGCCGGATCACGGCGATTGAACTGTCGTACAAAACCAGCGTCTCGTTGCCACTGGCGTCGCGCGACTACGCCACCCTGCGCGATATTCTCGACGGCTGGCGCCAGGCTGATGACATTGAATACCTGGTCGTCACCGACCCGGAGGGGAAAGTTCTGGCGACCTCCGGTTGGGACGAGAGACGCCCGCTTCCTAAACCGACCAGCAACTTCAAAGGCCGTGACATCTTGCATGTCGCCTTTCCGGTCAGCATTTTTGAACAAACCTACGGCCACGTGCATTACGGTCTCTCCCTCAAGTTTCTCGAAGCGGCCCGCCATGACTTGCTGCTCCAAGGCGCCCTGATCGCCAGCGCCGAATTGTTCCTAAGCTTCTTGCTACTTTTTGCAATCGGATACTGGCTGACCCGCCACCTCGCCTTCCTGACCGAAGCCAGCAGCCAGATTGCCGCTGGCGATTACCAAATGCGACTGCCCAAGGTCAGCGACGACGAAGTTGGCAAACTGAGTCAGAATTTCCAGGCGATGGCCAAAGCGGTCGAATCAAGGATCAATGAACTCGCCCAGCACCTCAAGCGGCAGAAAACCATTTTTGAAGCTTTGGGCGAAGGCATTTATGGCCTGGACGATACCGGCCGCTGCACCTTTGCCAACCCGGCAGCGCTAAGCATGCTCGGCCTGCGCGAAGACGAAATCATCGGTCACTTCCCTCACCCGTTGTTTCATCACAGCCATCCGGATGGCAGCCCTTACCCGGCCACCGCCTGCCCGGCCTTCCTGACCCTGCGCGATGGCGAGAAACGCAGCTGTTCTGACTGGTTCTGGCGTCAGGACGGCACCGGTTTCCCGGTCATGGTCACTGTCACCCCCATCATCCGTGATGAAGGACAGCGCCAAACGGTCGTGACTTTCCGCGACATTACTGAAATTCGCTTGGTCACCGAAGAGCTCAGGGAAAGCCGTGATCGTCTGATCGCGTTCACCAATGCCCTGCCTGACATTGTGGTCATCAAAGATGGGGAAAGTCGCTGGCGAACGATCAACCATGCAGCCGCTGACACACTCGGCCTCGGCGATCTCGCCTGGCTTGGCAAAACCAACCAGGAACTGGCCCAGACGCGGCCGGCTTTTCGTGCCTTTCATGAAGCAGCACAGCGCAGTGATGAAGATGCCTGGAATGCCGGTGAAATGACGCTGTGCATCGAGAACATCGCCCACAGCAATGAACCACCACGTATTTGCGAAGTACGCAAAATGCCGCTCTTTGATCGCGATGGCAAGCGCAAGGCGCTGATGGTGATCGCCCGCGACATTACGGAACGCCGCGCCGCCGAAGCCGAACTTGAACACTACCGCCTGCACCTGGAAAAACTGGTGGCCGACCGCACCACCGAACTGGCAGAAGCCAAGGAAATTGCCGAGTTGGCCAATTCGGCCAAGAGCAACTTCCTGGCTAACATGAGCCATGAAATCCGCACGCCACTGAATGCGATTACCGGCATGGCACATCTGATCCGGCGAGACGGCCTCTCCGAAGCCCAAGCCAACCGCCTCAACAAATTGGAGGCGGCCAGTGCCCACTTGCTGGACATCATCAACACCGTTCTCGATCTGTCCAAAATTGAAGCTGAAAAACTGACCCTCGAATCGGTACCCGTCAATTTTGAACAACTTTTCGCCGATATTGTCTCGATGCTGACCCCGCAGGCAGAAAGCAAAAAGGTGGCCATTGAGATCACAGGTCAATCGCTCCCGGATGGCTTGTATGGCGACCCGGTTCGTTTGCGGCAAGCACTCATCAACTACGCCGGGAATGCCATCAAATTCACCGATGCGGGCACCGTAGGCATACACAGTACGCTGGTTGAAGAAAATGAGGAGAGCGCCCTGCTGCGCTTTGACGTTGTCGACAGCGGGATAGGCATCGCGCCGGAGCAAATGGCTCGACTGTTCACGGCCTTCGAGCAGGCCGACAACTCGACCACCCGAAAATATGGTGGCACCGGGCTGGGTTTGACCATCACCAAGAAATTGGCCGAATTGATGGGGGGGAGCGCGGGCGCCAGCAGCACCCAGGGCACAGGAAGCACCTTCTGGTTTACCGCCCGCCTGAAAAAAGGCGCCCGGGCCTGCACGCTGAGCAAGCGGCCGGATATCGACGCGCTGGAAGCTCTGATCAAACAACGACATGCTGGAAAACGATTGCTGATTGTCGAAGACGAACCAATCAACCGGGAAATCACCGAGATCCTGTTATCGGAACTCGGCCTGAGCATCGAACTCGCCATCGACGGGATCGAAGCGGTCGAGAAAGCCCGCCAAAACGCTTACGACATCATCCTGATGGACATGCAGATGCCGCGCATGAATGGTCTGGATGCGACCCGGAAAATTCGCCAGATCATGGCCGGTAAACCACTGCCCATCCTGGCCATGACCGCCAACGCCTTTAATGAAGACAAGGCCCACTGCATGGAGGCCGGCATGGACGATTTCATCGGCAAGCCGGTCTCCCCCGAAGCTTTGTATTCAACACTGCTCAAATGGCTGGAAGCCCCGGGCAACTAAACCAGGCCTACCACGCTGGCACTTGCGCAGCCGGCGGCGCGGGAGGTGGCTCGGGCAGCCAGGCGCCACTGGCCCCATAGAGTGCGGCCACGGCAAGCAGCAAGGCCAGCAAAAGCGCAAGCGCACCACCACCACGCGCCGACTCACCATCCGCCTCACCCTCGTGCCACCCTGTGACCATGGGTTTAACCAGATTCTTTTTCTTGACGTGAGCGTAGAACATGATCGCTGCCACATGCAGGCCGATCAGGATGATCAGCAGGTCGCCGATCTTGTGGTGCAGGCTAGTCAGTTGGTTGCTCAATTCCTTGTCGATCAAATCGTAAAGCGGCCCGACAAAGGCAATGTCGTCATTGGCTAGCAAACCGGTGCTGACTTGCACGGTCAACAGGCCGAGCAAGGCAAAAACCGACAAGGCGCCCAGCGGGTTATGTCCCAGCCCCTGCCACTGGCCCGTCAGATAAGCGCGCAGGCGGCTCGGCGTTGGGGCAAACTGGCAGAAACGGGCGTAGGTCGAGCCTACGAACCCCCAGGCCAGGCGAAAGGCCAGCAAACCGGCCAGCACGACCCCCAGGCGGCCGTGCCAGAGCATCAGATTGCCACCCAGTTGGCCAGTGATGATGGCTGCAGCCACCAGTAAAACCAGCAGCCAATGAAAAAATCGGGTCGGTAGATCCCATAAGCGACGTCGTTCGCTGTTCATCCGTCGTCATCCTTTGTTATTTGAATGGATTCAATTGAAAACGGGCGCCTTGGCGCCCGCTTGCAGACAAAACGGCAAGGTTTACTTCTTGTCGCCGCGATAGTCGTCGTGGCAGGCCTTGCAGGCAGCGCCCAACTTGCCAAACTGTGCCTTGACGGCTGCCGCATCGCCCGTGGCGGCCACTTTGGCCAACTCGTTGGCTTCCTTGTTGAAGCTCATGGCCACTTTGCCCACACCGTCCTTATCGGTAAACAACTCCGGCTTGACGCGGGTTTCCGCCCAACCCTTGCCCTTGTCGCTGCCCGGCACGTAGAGCGCGCCCATACCAGAGTTGGCGATGGCCTGAATCACGTTGGCGGCCTTGATCACCTCGTCCTTATTGTAGGCCCCTTCCACATTGCCCTTGATGCGGGCCATGCTCCAGCCCATCGTGGCATAGGCCGACTGACGGAACTTGATGGCATCTTCAACCTTCATGTCAGCCAGGGCGCTACCGGCAACGGTCAACGACAAAACAGCGATCAATGCTTTTGCTTTCATTTCAATTCTCCATGGGGTCAGTAGGATGGATGCGAACAAATATTATAACCAGCTTATATGACAAAAATCCGCGCAGCCGATGAAAGCAATTCACCGCGCTGATGAATAATTCATGCGCAATCAGACGGCAAAGACGTGCTTGACGCGTAACGCCGGCTGACCGGATTCGATGGCCAGCAAGCGGGCGATATTCGGATGTTTCCCCGGATTGGCCCGCTCGTCGTCGCTATGCTCGGCGAATATTTCCAGGCCTTTCTTGGCGGCTTCCGCATTGATCGCACCATAAATCTGGGCCAGATGGTTGTAGACCGCGAGCGAACCCTGGCTGCCAGCCTTGTTCTCAATACTGGCGACGACATGGCCGTCCGCGTCGAGCAGATTAAGGGCAGCGAGATGAGAAATGCCCGGGAGTTTCTTCAGATTTTCAGCAAATGACATGTATAAGTTCCATCAAGATCGCCAGATACCCAGCCCCAGCCCGACTAGCGCAGTGGCCAAGGGAAGCAGCAGGGCCAGGCGCCCCTGCCAGTTTGATGCGCTCTCGCCAGCCAAAAGCATGGTCGCCCCCAGGAGCCCCAGGAAAAATCCAATCACGGTGTAGCGAATTCGCCCATTCAAGCGCCTGCTTCGGCAAACCGGGCAGGCCACATCCTCAGCCGCCCGAGCCAGTCCACAGTCGGGGCAGATCATCCGATGCGCTTCGCCAGTTCGGCCGCCTTGCCGGTGTAATCCCAGGGCGTCAGCTTGAGCAGTTCGGCCTTGGCGGCCTCCGGGATTTCCAGCGTTGACACGAAAGCCTGCATGCCTTCACGCGAAACGCGAGTCCCGCGGGTCAGCTCCTTGAGCTTCTCGTAGGCATCGGGCACGGCATAGCGGCGCATCACCGTCTGGATCGGCTCGGCCAGCAGTTCCCAGTTGGCGTCGAGGTCAGCCTTCATCAACTCGGCGTTGATTTCCAGCTTGTTCAGGCCCTTGAGCAGCGAGTCGTAGCCGAGCAGGGTATAGCCGAGGCCGACGCCCATGTTGCGCAGGACGGTCGAGTCGGTCAGGTCGCGCTGCCAGCGCGAGATTGGCAACTTCTCGGCGAGGAACTTCAACATCGCGTTGGCCAGGCCAAAATTACCTTCGGAGTTTTCAAAGTCGATCGGATTGACCTTGTGCGGCATCGTCGACGAGCCGATTTCGCCGGCCTTGACCTTCTGCTTGAAGAAGCCGAGCGAAATGTAGCCCCAGACGTCGCGGTCGAGATCGATCAGGATGCTGTTGGCGCGGGCGAAGGCATCAAACAGTTCGGCCAGCGCATCGTGCGGCTCGATCTGGATGGTGTAGGGGTTGAAGGTCAGGCCGAGCGATTCGACGAATTTCTTGGCGAAACCTTCCCAGTCATAGCCGGGGTAGGCTGCCAAGTGGGCGTTGTAGTTGCCGACGGCACCGTTGATCTTGCCCAGCAGTTCGACGCCGGCAATGCGGGCGCGGGCGCGCTGCAGACGGTAGGCGACGTTGGCCATTTCCTTGCCCATCGTCGACGGGGTGGCCGGCTGACCGTGCGTGCGGCTCATCATCGGCACCTCGGCATGGGCGTGAGCCATATCGACCAGTTTGGCGATAACCTGATCGAGCATCGGCAGCATCGCCTGCTCGCGGGCGCCCTGACACATCAGGGCATGCGACAGGTTATTGATGTCTTCGGACGTACAGGCAAAATGGATGAATTCGCTGACCTTGATCACCTCGGCATTGCCTTTGGTATTTTTCTTGATCCAGTACTCCAGGGCCTTGACGTCATGGTTGGTAACTGCTTCCTCGGCCTTGACCTCGGCAGCCTGAACAGGCCCGAAGTTGGCGACCAGCGCATCCAGTTCAGCCACGGTCGACGGCGAAAAAGCAGCAATTTCCGTAAAGTGCGAATCGGCGGCCAACGCCTTCAGCCATTCGATCTCCACCTTCAGACGGGCCTTGATCAGACCGAACTCGGAGAAATGCGCGCGCAGGGCATCGACCTTGCCGGCGTAGCGGCCATCGAGCGGGGAAATTGCGGTCAACGGGTTGAAATCCATAAAATTATCCTCATCAGCAAGCCCGCAATTTTACCCCCCTCGCCGCGCCACGGCCATACGCTATAATCGGCCTTCCTCAATCCGAGTGCATGCAATGAAGCTGATCGGTTCCTATACCAGCCCATTCGTCCGCAAGGTCCGCATCGTGCTGGCCGAAAAGAAAATTGAAATCGAACTGGTCATCGACTCGCCCTGGGTAGACGACAGCACGGTGCCGACCCTCAACCCGCTAGGCAAGATCCCCGTCTTACTACTCGACGACGACACCCCCTTGTTCGACTCGCGGGTGATCGTTGATTACATTGACAACGTGACGCCGAACAACAAACTCTTCCCAGCCCCCAACCGCGAGCGGGCGGAAGTCAAGCGCTGGGAGGCGCTCGGCGACGGCCTGTGTGACGCCGCCATCGGCGCCATGCTGGAAAGCAAGCGGCCGAAGAAGGAGCAAAGCGCCCACTGGATCAACCGCCAACGCGACAAAGTAACGCGCAGCCTCGACTTCATGGCCAACCACCTGGGCGACAAAGCCTTCTGTACCGGCACCCATTTTTCGATGGCCGACATCGCCACCGGTACGGCGCTCGGCTATCTGGTTTTCCGTTTCCCGGACATCACCTGGCAGGAAAACCACCCCAACCTGGCCCGCCTGTACGACAAATTGATATTGCGTCCGTCTTTCGCGGACACCGTACCGCACGACTAAAAAGACCAGGCGCCCACAGGCGCCTTTTTCATGGCACCGCCCGTGTCACGCCAGGAACTCGGCGGCCATCCCCCGGTCTCAAACGGCACAGCGCGTGGTCAAGCACCCGCGTGACTCTTTTGCCGCACCGACGAGGAATGACCTTGGTAAATATTGCCCAATCCCTGACGATTGCACTGGATGCCAGGGACAACAACACGCGCCAGCACTCTGACCGCGTGGTCGAACTCTCCGTCAGACTGGGCCAGCACATCAGCCTGACCCATCGGGAAATCAAGGCGCTGACACTCGGTGCCCAATTTCACGACATTGGAAAAATCGGCATTCCCGACCACGTGCTCAGCAAACCCTCTGCCTTCGAAGAAACGGAGTGGGCGTGCATGAAGCAGCACCCGGTGATTGGCGAACGCATCATTTTGGCCATGGGCGACGAATTTGCTGCTGAAGTGGCAAACATCGTGCGTCACCATCACGAGCATTTTGATGGCTCAGGCTATCCCGACCGACTCTGTGGCACCACTATCCCCCTGCACGCGCGGATCATTTCCCTGGCCGACAACTACGATGCCATGGCGGTCAGCCGGCCTTACCATCAAGCCCGTGCTCACAAAAGTGTCATGGACATCCTGCACAGCGAAAACGGCATCAAACACGACCCGGATCTTTTGCACGCTTTCTGCCACGTCATCGAACAAAGCCGTTTGGACGCTCCCTGCCCGCTCAGCGAATAACCCCGCCCCCCAGGCACACCCGGCTTTCGTAGACCACGACCGACTGCCCCGGCGTCAATGCCCACTGCGGCTCGGCAAAGCAGATTTCGCAGGCCTCGTCTGTCACCCGCTCGATTTCGCAGGGCTGATCACTGGTCCGGTAACGCGGCTTGGCGGTATACACCCAATGCGGGTGCGGCGCACGACCCGCCACCCAACTTAATTGCTCGGCCTGCAGGCTGTCCCTAAGCAAGGCCGGATGATCGTGGCCTTGCACCACAAACAGAGTGTTCCGATCCATATCCTTGCCGGCGACAAACCAGGCATCGTGATCACCCCCACCGGGCTGGCCCTTTTCCTTGATGCCTCCGATATTCAGCCCCTTGCGCTGGCCCAGCGTATGGAACATCAGACCATCGTGTTCACCTAGAACCTTGCCATCATCGAAGCGACGAATTTCGCCTTTTCTAGGCGGCAAGTAACGGGCCAGAAAATCCTTGAACGGCCGTTCGCCAATAAAACAGATCCCGGTCGAATCCTTCTTAGCGGCGACGTGCAGACCTTCCGCTTCGGCCATCTTGCGCACCTCGCGTTTATAGAGGTCAGCCAGCGGGAACAAGGTTTTCGACAACTGCGCCTGGTTGAGACGGTAGAGGAAATAGCTTTGGTCCTTGGTCCCGTCTTCGGCTTTCAGCAGTTGAAACGCACCGTTGAATTCGCGCACGCCGGCGTAATGCCCCGTGGCGATCTTGTCAGCTCCCAGCTGGAGGGCGTGTTCCAGAAAAGCCTTGAACTTGATTTCCGAGTTGCACAGGATATCCGGATTGGGGGTGCGCCCGGCCTGGTATTCACGCAGAAACTCAGCAAACACCCGTTCACGATACTCAGCGGCAAAATTAACCACCTCAACATCAATGCCCAGCGTATCGGCGACGCTCATCACGTCGATCAGATCCTGGCGCGACGAACAGTATTCGTCGGTATCGTCGTCTTCCCAGTTTTTCATGAACAGGCCGATCACCTTCCAGCCCTGGCGCTTCAACAACAAGGCGGCCACCGACGAATCGACGCCGCCCGACAACCCCACCACCACCGTACCTTTAGACATCAGGCCCCGCCCCTTTCATCCAGTCATCCAGCGGCAGAATCACCGCCGGCTCACCATTATTCACAAACCAACTATCGACCGCGAAACGCACCGTATCCTGGCCGTCATTTTTTTCCTCGATCACCGCCGACCAATGCGCAAACAACACCAGGGCAAAGACCCGTTGCACACGGTCGACCACCCGATGCCAGCGTAAATCGCCTCGTGTTTCCAGCAAGTGCAGCAAGCGCGTGGTAGACAGCGAATGGTCAATGCAATCCATTCGCCCGGGCTGATGATCATCGGCAAAATTACCCGCCCGGTCGTTACGAATCGACGACTGCTCGCCCGCCCAGGCATACAACTGCCCAATCACCTCGGCGAGGATTTTTCGTTCATCAGCCGCGTCGACCGCGTTCGCCAACTGGTCGCCCATCCGCTGCAACTGCACCGAACTGAAATGAATATCGACCTGGGTGATACAACTGTAGCCATGGCAGATCGGCACTACCTCGTCGGCCACGCTCGCGGTCGACCCACCCAGCACGGCCAAAATGGCCAGCCAGCGACCCATCAGCCGTAATGCACCAGCAAGTCGAGCGGGCCACGCTGGCCGGCCAGATAATCCTCAATACCACGCAAAATCAGTGGGCTGCGATGACGGGCCCGGGTTGCCTTGATCTCGTCCAAGCTCAGCCAGCGGGCAGCCACAATGCCCTCATCCAGGGCACGGTCAGCGTCCCAGCCACGCAATTCGCCGGCGAAGGCAAAGCGCAGGTAGGTCAGCCCCTTGGTCGGGTGCTGCCAGGTGTAAATGCCGACCAGACAGGTCGGCTTGAAGTGATAGGCAGTCTCTTCCAGCGCTTCGCGCACCACGGCGTCGAGCAGCGACTCACCTTGTTCAAGATGACCCGCCGGCTGATTGAAAGCCAGCCCGGCTTCGGTTTCTTCCTCGACCAGCAGGAACTTGCCGTCGCGTTCAACCACGGCGGCCACAGTGACATTCGGCTTCCAGATCATGGGCATCGTCTTGCAGCAAAAGCGCTATTTTACCCGCTGATTTCAGCTAGAATTGTCGGCTTTTACAAGAGCATCACGGAGATTTCCACCATGTCCATGTCGGATCGCGACGGTTTCATTTGGCAGGATGGCAAGCTCGTGCCCTGGCGCGAAGCAACCACCCACGTCCTCACCCACTCCCTGCACTACGGCATGGGTGTATTCGAGGGCGTCCGGGCCTACAAGACCGAGCGTGGCACGGCGATCTTCCGACTCAAGGAACACACCGAACGCCTGTTCCGTTCGGCGCACATTTTTCAGATGCAAATGCCGTATTCGGCTGAAGAGTTGAACGAAGCCCAGAAGGAAGTCATTCGCGCCAACAAGCTGGAATCTGGCTACCTGCGGCCGCTGGCTTTCTTTGGCTCGGAAAAGATGGGCGTCTCGCCCAAGGGCGCCAAGGTGCACATCATCATCGCCGCCTGGCCATGGGGTGCTTACCTCGGCGAGGAAGGCATGCAGCGCGGCATCCGCATCAAAACCTCGTCCTTCACCCGTCATCATGTAAATATCACCATGGTGCGCGCCAAGGCCTCCGGCAATTACATGAATTCCATCCTCGCCAACAACGAGGCCACCACCGACGGCTACGACGAAGCCCTGCTGCTCGATCCGGAAGGCTACGTGTGCGAAGGCGCCGGTGAAAATGTTTTCATCGTCAAGAACGGCAAGCTGTACACACCGGACCTGACCGCCTGCCTGGAAGGCATCACCCGCGCCACCGTTATCCAACTGGCCGGCGAAATGGGTGTGGAAGTCATCGAAAAACGCATTACCCGCGACGAAGTCTATTGCGCCGACGAGGCTTTCTTCACCGGCACCGCCGCCGAAGTGACGCCAATCCGCGAGCTCGACAACCGTCAGATCGGTGCGGGCTGCCGTGGTCCAGTCACCAAGGCCTTGCAGGAAAAATACTTTGACGTGGTCTATGGCCGCTCGGCAGCACATGCCGACTGGCTGGCCGTCGTCTGACCCGAGGGAGAGCCCACATGTCCGAGCCAAGCATTGTCGAAATTACCGCCCATGACCTGCCCTTGCACTGCCCGCAGCCCAATGCGCCGCTGTGGTCGCAGCATCCACGGGTCTATCTCGATGTTCTGAAAACAGGTTCTGTCTGCTGCCCGTACTGCAGCACCCACTACGTCTTCAAGGGCGAGGCGCCCAAAGGGCAGCATTAAGTTGCCTGGTTGCCCAGTGCCCAGGATCGCCTTCAGACAAAGCCCCCAGCCTTGCCCCTGCGATCCCAGGCAATTTAATGCGGGCAGCGCGCAATGAAAGCCCTCATCGTCGCCCCGTCCTGGATTGGCGACACCCTGATGGCGCAGCCCTTGTTTGCGCGGCTGCATGCCCGCTACCCCGGTATGCAACTCGATGCCATCGCGCCGCGCTGGGTTGCGCCCGTGCTGCAGCGCATGGCGCAGATCGAGACGGTCCTCGACAACCCCTTTGGCCATGGCCAGCTAGACTGGGTCGGACGCTGGCGCCAGGGTCGTGAAATCGCCCGTCGCGCTTACGATGCCGTTTATGTCCTACCCAATTCCCTGAAATCGGCTCTGGTGCCAGCCATGGCCGGTATTCCGCAGCGCATCGGCTTCACCGGCGAAGCGCGTTACGGCTTGCTCAACATCCGGCACACGCTAGACAAAAGCGCCTTGCCTCTGATGGTCGAACGCTTTGCCCAGTTAGCCGAGCCGCCCGGCACCTTGCCCGCACGCCCGATTCCATACCCGGTTTTACGGTCGACCGCTGACGATCAGGCAAAAACCCTGGCCGATCTCGGCATGAGCAAGCCAGACAAATTGGTCGCCTTCTGCCCCGGCGCCGAATACGGTCCGGCCAAGCGCTGGCCAGCCGCCCATTTCGCCCGTCTGGCCCAGTTGCTGGCCGCCGATGGTTACGCCATCTGGCTATTCGGCTCAGCCAAGGATCACTGCGTTGCGGAACAGATTGCCAGCGCCGCCCCCGGCCTGACCCACAATCTGTGCGGCAGCACCCGCCTAGATCAAGCAATCGACCTGCTGGCCCTGGCTGACCTTGTCGTCTGCAATGACTCCGGGCTGATGCACGTCGCCGCCGCGCTCAACCGCCCCCTGGTCGCCCTCTACGGCTCATCGTCCCCGGGCTTCACCCCGCCACTATCGGCGCAAGCCAGCATCCTGAGCCGGCAACTGGATTGCAGCCCCTGCTTCAAGCGCGACTGCCCACTCGGCCATGCCGACTGCCTGAATCAACTATTGCCCACCGATGTCCTGAACGCCTGCCGAGAACGGATCGCCGCATGCCCCAAGCGCTGAGCTTCGCCAGCCCGGAAGACCTGGAAGCCGCCTTCTACGACGCCATCGCCCATGGCGATGCCGACCTGCTGATGCAATTCTGGGCCGATGATGAGCAGATCGTCTGCGTCCATCCGACCGGTGTCCAACTCACCGGCCTGGCTCCGATTCGTGACAGTTGGCTGAGCATTTTCCGCAGCACCCGGCTACGCGTACAAGCCCGCAGCATCGCCCATTGGCACGGCACAATCATGGCCGTACACCATCTGACCGAAACCCTGTTTGTCGGCGCCGATCCCAGCCCGCATGGCCCGCTGCACGTCACCCATGTCTACTTGCGGGGCCCGCAAGGCTGGCGATTGATCAGCCGCCATGCCTCGGCGGCCGACAACAGCCACCAGGCGATGGCCGAGGCTGTGCCGCACACCCTGCATTGATGGCCGCTTTTCCCGCTTATCGCGCCCCCGCCTGGCTACCGGGCGGCCACGCCCAGACCCTGTGGCCGTTACTGATCAAGTCGCCAGCCCTTCCTCTGCGCCGCGAACGCTGGACCACGCCAGACGACGATTTTATTGACGTCGACTTTCTCGATGCCACGGTCAACGCCCCAACACTGGTCCTTTTCCATGGCCTGGAGGGCAGTGCCCACAGTCACTATGCCCGGTCGACCGCACTGGTCTGCCAAGCCGCCGGCTGGCGCCTGATCCTGCCGCATTTTCGCGGCTGCTCGGGCGAACTGAACCGTCGGCCGCGTGCCTACCACTCCGGCGACAGCGCCGAAATCGACTGGATACTGCGCCGCCTGCACACCGCCCAACCGGAACAAAAACTGCATGCCGCCGGCGTCTCGCTGGGCGGCAACGCGCTGCTCAAATGGGCGGGAGAACAAGGTCCAGCCGCCAGCCCGTGGCTCAGCGGCATCGCCGCCCTGTGCGCGCCACTTGATTTGGCAGCCTGCGGCCACACGCTGGCGCGTGGCTTCAACCAAATCTACACTCAGTATTTTTTACGCACCCTCAAACCCCGCGCGCTGGCCCGGCTAGAAAAATTTCCCGGTCTGTGCGACCCCCATCACCTGCACCAAGCCCGCACCCTGTGGCAGTTCGACGATGCCGTCACCGGCCCGATTCACGGCTTTGCCGGGGCCGACGACTACTGGCGACGCTGTTCGGCAAAACCTTTCCTCAAATCCATTGCCATCCCAACCCTGGTGGTCAACCCAAAAAACGACCCCTTTTTGCCTGCAACCCACCTGCCCAGCGCGCACGAGGTCAGCCCCTGCGTTCGTCTCGAACAGCCGGCAACGGGCGGCCACGTCGGTTTTGTCAGCGGCTCTTTTCCCGGTCGGCTAGACTGGTTGCCACAAAGGCTCTTACACTTCTTCCTTTTCGAAACGTCATAAGCGTCCATCATGAGCCAACAACTCCCCGCAGAAATCTTCAAGGCCTACGACATTCGTGGGATCGTCGATAAATCACTGACCGCCGACGTCGTCCGCCGCATCGGCCATGCCCTCGGCTCACTGGCCCTCGAGCAAGGCCAGACCGCCATCGCCGTCGGCCGCGATGGTCGCCTCTCCGGCCCGGAACTGGCCGGCGCCTTGATGGACGGTATCTGCACCGCTGGTTGCGACGCCATCGATGTCGGCTGCGTGCCAACCCCGGTCACCTATTTCGCCGCCTACGAACTGGGCTGCAATTCCTGCGTTTCGGTCACCGGCAGCCACAACCCGCCAGACTACAACGGCCTGAAAATGGTCATCGGCGGCACGACCCTGGCGCTAGACGCCATTCAGGACTTGAAGAAGCGGATCGAAAATGGCCACCTGAAGTACGGCCAAGGCCAGCGCAGCACCGCCCATGTCCTCGACGCCTACGTCGACAAGATTGTCGGCGACGTCAAACTGGCCCGCCCGATGAAGATCGTCATGGATTGCGGCAACGGCGTGGCCGGTGCCATTGCGCCTGAACTGTTCAAGCGTCTGGGCTGCGAGATCGTTCCCTTGTATTGCGAGGTCGATGGCAATTTCCCGAACCATCACCCGGACCCATCCAAGCCGGAAAACCTGGCCGATGTCGTCAAGGCCCTCAAGGAAACCGATGCTGAAATCGGCATCGCCTTCGACGGCGACGGTGACCGCCTGGGCGTCGTTACCAAGGACGGTGAAATCATTTTCCCGGATCGCCAACTGATGCTGTTCGCTGCCGATGTCCTGTCGCGCGTCCCCGGCGGCCAGATCATTTACGACGTCAAATGCACCCGTTTGCTGGCACCGTGGATCAAGCAACACGGCGGCGTACCGCTGATGTGGAACACCGGCCACGCCCTGGTCAAGGCCAAGCTGAAGGAAACCGGCGCCCCGCTGGCCGGCGAGATGTCCGGCCACACCTTCTTCAAGGAACGCTGGTACGGCTTCGACGACGGCCTCTACACAGGCGCCCGCCTGCTCGAAATCCTGGCGCGCGCGGTCGACGCCAATCCGGTGCTCAAAAACCTGCCTAACGCGCCGTCGACCCCGGAACTCAACATCAAGATGGCCGAGGGCGAGCCGTTTGCGTTGATCGACAAACTCAAGGCCGAAGGACAGTTCCCTGGCGCCGAGGAAATCATCACCATCGACGGTGTGCGCGTAGAATATGCCGATGGTTTCGGACTAGCCCGCCCCTCGAACACGACACCCGTCGTCGTCCTGCGCTTTGAAGCCAACGACGATGCTGCACTACAGCGGATTCAGACCGCCTTCCGTGCCGCATTGAATACTGTCTGGCCCGGCATCACCCTGCCTTTCTAAGGACTTATCGTGAGCACCGCTGCTGATCAGCTGTTTCTGGGGCGCCAGCCCATTCTGGATGGCAATCAGCAGCTCTATGCTTACGAATTGCTCTTTCGCAACGGCAGCGGTAACGCCGCGCAAATCACCTGCGGGGTTCAAGCAACCGCCACCGTCATTGCCAATGCCTTCAGTGAATTGGGCGTCGAGGCAGCACTGGGCAATTGTCGGGGCTTCATCAACGTCGATGAAGATTTCCTGTTTAGTGACGTCCTCGAGCTCCTGCCCCGCCAATCGGTGGTGCTGGAAATTCTTGAAACGGTCCCGCCGACCGCCGCGGTTGTTGCGCGCTGCCGTGCCCTGAAGGCGGCCGGTTTTACCCTGGCGCTGGATGATGTCATCCAGCTTGAACCACAATTTGCCGACTTGCTGGCTCTGGTCGATGTCATCAAGGTGGATATTCAGCCGCTCAGCCGCGTCGAGTTGATGCAGCTCACCCTGAAGCTCAAGCCACTGGGCAAGACCCTGCTTGCCGAAAAAGTCGATTCCAGCGAGCAAATGACGCAGTGCCTGAAACTGGGCTTCACCCTCTTTCAGGGCTACTACTTCGCAAAACCGACAATCATTGCTGGCCGCAAGCTCGATCATTCGCAGTTGTCCTTGATGAAATTGATGGGACTGCTGCTCGGCGATGCCGAAACCAGCGAACTGGAAAAAACCCTGAAGCAGGAGCCGGGTCTCACGGTCAACTTGCTGCGCATGACCAATTCGGTGGGCGTCGGTGCCAGCAGCCGTATCACGTCGCTCAACCACGCCATCAACGTGCTCGGCCGACGCCAGTTACAACGCTGGCTGCAATTACTGCTCTTTTCAGCCGGCAAGCCACAAGGCGCAGCCAACCCGCTGCTGATTATGGCCGCCACCCGCGGCCGGCTGATGGAAAATCTGGCTGCCCACGTCCAACCCGGGCAATCCGCCTTTGCTGACCAGGCGTTCATGGTCGGCATCATGTCGCTGATGCCCGTTCTGATCGGCCTGCCGCTGCCCGAAATCATTGCCCCGCTCGGCCTGGCTGACAACGTTCAGGAAGCCTTGTGCGCCCATCAGGGCGAACTCGGCCACCTGCTGCAATTAACGGAAAAAAGCGAAGAAGGCGACCTGGTCGCGCTGAATGCCGCGCTTCAACACCTGCCAAGCCTCAGCCCACGCCGCCTCAACCAGGCACAAACCGATGCCATCTCCTGGGCCAACGGCATCGCCCAGGAAAGCACCGCCAGCGGCCACTGAGGTCAATCGTTACACAAGCCGCACAGTTTGGGGGCTGACCCACCGTCCGGCTTGTCGCACAATGAGCGCCTGACTGATTTCTGAACGACACAGCGCGGCATGGACCCCAAAACGCAATCCAACTTTCAACACCACCTCAACGCCCGTGCTGGGCAAAGCCTGCCGGCCCGCATTCTGGCCTTTGTACTCAGCATTGGTTTGCTGGTGGTCGGCTTCATGTTTTCTCTGATTGTGCTGGCCGTGGTCGCCGTGCTCGGCGCCTTGCTGGCCGGCTGGTTCTGGTGGAAAACTCGTGCCTTGCGCCAAGCCGCCCGTCAACAAGGCGCCGCTTACGCCTCGGCTCAGTCCCGCCGGGCCGACGAGGCGAACGCCAGCGGCATCATCATTGAAGGGGAAGTCGTGCGCGAAACCACTGCAGAGCCCCCCCGCCGTCTGAGCTGAACAAGTCAGCGGGCGGGCGCTGGCAGAGCCAGTAGGCGCCCGCCCGCTCGATCGCCGACGGGCAACCCGCGTCTTGGCTTAGAGCTTGCCGCTCACCCAAGCAGCAACGGAGGCCAGTGCGACTGGCAGATTCTCCGGCTGCGTTCCGCCGGCCTGCGCCATGTCCGGACGACCGCCGCCCTTGCCACCGACTTGCTGGGCAACCAGGTTGACCAGTTCGCCGGCCTTGACCTTGCCCGTCAGATCAGCCGTCACGCCGGCAATCAGCGTCACTTTGCCATCCGCCACCGCAGCCAGGACGACCGCGGCTGATTGGAGCTTATCCTTCAGCTTGTCCATGGTTTCGCGCAGGCCGTTCAGGTCGGCGCCCTCCAGGGTGGCAGCCAGCACCTTGGCCCCTTTGATGTCGACCGCCTGGGCCAGCAGATCATCACCCTGGCTGGCGGCCAGCTTGGACTTGAGGCGAGCCAGTTCCTTCTCCAGCGCACGGACATTGTCCATGATGCCCACCACCCGCTCGGCCAGTTCATCCGGATGGGTTTTGAGCAGGGCCGAAACGCCATTCACCCGCGTTGTTTGCTCCTGCACGTAGGCCAGCGCATTGGTGCCAGTAATCGCTTCGATACGCCGCACGCCGGCAGCCACCCCGGCCTCTGCGACAATTTTGAACAAGCCGATGTCGCCGGTCCGGGCGACGTGCGTGCCGCCGCACAACTCCTTGGATGAGCCGATCGCGACAACACGCACTTCGTCACCGTATTTTTCGCCGAACAACATCATCGCGCCGGATTTCTGCGCGTCTTCAATCCCCATGACACGGCTGTCGGTGGCCGCATTGGCCAGGATCTCGTGATTGACGATTTCCTCGACCTCACGGATTTCCTCGGCGGTCATCGGCTGGGTATGGACGAAATCGAAACGTGTCTTGCCTGTATCCACCAACGAACCCTTTTGTTGCACATGCTGGCCTAGCACCTCACGCAGCGCCTTGTGCATCAGGTGAGTCACCGAGTGATTACGGCCGGTCGCCAGGCGCGAGCCCACATCGACCTTGGCAGCGACCTCCTGGCCGACGACCAACTTGCCCGTCTTCAACACGCCATGGTGACCAAAAACAGCCGCCTGAATCTTCAAGGTATCTTCAACAGCAAAAATACCGCCCGTTCCCTTCAGTTCGCCACGGTCACCGACCTGGCCGCCTGACTCGGCGTAGAACGGGGTGTTATCGAGCACGACAACGCCCAAATCACCCTCATGCAAAGCGTCGACCGCAGCACCGTCCTTGTACAGCGCCAGCACCTTGCCCTTGGCGTCGAGCGACTCGTAGCCATGGAAAGTGGTTTCCGCGCCGGCGTACTCGAGATTGGTCGCCATCTTGAACTTGCCGGCAGCACGCGCCTGTTCCTTCTGGCGGGCCATGGCGGCATCAAAGGCAGCGCCGTCGACGGTGACATTGCGCTCGCGGCAGATGTCAGCCGTCAGGTCGAGCGGGAAGCCGTAAGTGTCGTGCAGCTTGAAGGCGGTTTCGCCGTTGAAAACGGTAATGCCCTTGGCGGCCATCGCGGCGAGTTCGCCTTCGACGATTTCCATGCCGTTTTCGATGGTGGCGAAGAAGCGGTCTTCTTCCTGCTTCAGCGTGGCGATGATCTTGGCCTGGTATTCCTTGAGTTCCGGGTAGGCATCGCCCATCTCGGCAACCAGGTCCGGCACCATGCGGTTGAAGAAGGCAGCGCGGGCGCCGAGCTTGTAGCCGTGGCGGATGGCGCGGCGGATGATGCGGCGCAACACGTAGCCACGACCTTCGTTGCCGGGAATGACGCCGTCGGCGATCAGGAAGGAGCAGGCGCGGATGTGATCGGCGAGCACCTTCAGCGATGGCGAATCCATGTCGACCGCTGAGGTTTCACGGGCAGCCGCCTTCAGTAGCGCCTGGAACAGGTCGATTTCATAATTGGCATGCACACCCTGCAGTACGGCGGAAATGCGCTCCAGCCCCATGCCGGTATCGACCGAAGGCTTGGGCAGCGGATGCATGACGCCGTTTTCATCGCGATTGAACTGCATGAAGACGTTGTTCCAGATCTCAATGAAGCGGTCACCGTCTTCCTCCGGTGATCCTGGGGGGCCGCCCCAATGCTTCTCGCCGTGGTCATAGAAAATCTCGGTGCACGGACCGCAGGGGCCGGTGTCACCCATCATCCAGAAATTGTCAGACGCGTACCGCGCCCCCTTGTTGTCGCCGATACGGATAACGCGTTCCGCCGGCACGCCAATCTCTTTTGTCCAGATGTCGTAGGCTTCGTCGTCCTCGGCATAGACGGTGACGGTGAGCTTGTCCTTGGGCAATTTGTAGACTTCCGTCAGCAATTCCCAGGCATAGCTGATCGCATCGCGCTTGAAGTAATCGCCGAACGAGAAGTTGCCGAGCATCTCGAAGAAGGTATGGTGGCGCGCGGTGTAGCCGACGTTTTCGAGGTCGTTGTGCTTGCCGCCGGCCCGAACGCATTTCTGCGAGGTCGTCGCCCGGCTGTAGGGGCGCTTGTCGAAACCGAGGAAAACATCCTTGAACTGGTTCATCCCGGCGTTGGTGAACAACAGCGTCGGGTCCTCGTGCGGCACCAGCGAACTGGAAGAAACGACCTGATGCCCTTTGGCAGCAAAGAAGTCGAGGAATTTCTGGCGGATTTCGGCGCTTTTCATGAAGTTCAGCCTCAAAGGCGATGGAATACGAAACCGGCGATTTTAAAAGAAAAAATCGCCGTCAGCTCAGCGCCCTCGACCAGGCGCGAAAAGATCAAGCCGGTCAGTAAATAAACTACTAACCCCATCGGCCAACAGACTTTCAGCCTGGGCAAGGTCGTTGACCGTATAACAAAGAACCGGAATGTCGCGGTCGACTGCGTCACGGAGCACACTTTTGGACAGTGTGTCCGCATCGCAGTGCAAACTCTGTGCCCCCAGTCGCTGCAGAATGGCCAGCCAATCGCTGGGCACCACCTCGAACAAGACGCCACGCCGGGCCTGTGGCAGCACCTCCTGCACGACCGCCATGGCCGCCAGCGAGAACGAGGAAATCAGCGGCTGGATAGCGGCGCCATGCCACAAGCGCCCAACCTGCTCACAGACCACCTGCGCCGTTTGCCGATCCATCCCCGGCGAAGGTTTGATCTCGACATTGGCCAGCAAGCCAAGCTGGCGACACAGCCAAGCCGCTTCATCCAGACGAGGAATCCTTTGTCCGCCCCCGGCATCGAGGGCAAACAAGCGGGCATCATCGATCTCGGCGACCGCCCCTTGACCATTGGTTGTCCTCTCCAGCGTGTCATCGTGGATGAGGACGGGCGTGCCATCGGCTGACAACATGACGTCGAACTCAACCGCCGAGAATCCCATATGTGCCGCCAAGCGAATCCCGGCCAGCGTGTTCTCAGGGGCGAGCAGTCCGCCGCCCCGATGCGCAAACCAGCGCGGCAAAGGCAGGCGCATCAGAACGGCTGCGCTTTTTTCAGCGCGGGTTTGGCACCAAGGACCGCATTACCCCGGCTAACCGCCGTATCGAGCGCTGCCTTGGCCGGCTTGTTGGCCCCCCAAACGGCTTCCAATTCCTCATCGGCAATCAGTCGCACCGGGTCGATATTGGCGACACGCACCGGCCCCGTCGCCACTGAGCCACGCAACGAGTCGTAAGCTACATCCAGCACCTTGTTGCCATCGGCCAGCAACTTGCTGCGCACCGCCAACCGGGCCGCAGCGGTCAGCGGCAAGCCCCCATAGGTGCGAACCAGTTCGACCTGAACCTCAGGCGACAGGACATGCGAAACAAACTTCGCCGCTTTTTTGTACTGCGCGCGCGAGGCGCCAGCGCCAACCCATAAGGAAGGACCATCAGCCAAGGATGGCCGGCGCCCCCCGTAGACATCATCATGGTAAGGCAATGGCGCAATGCCCAATTCAACACCGCGCGCCTCAAGAAAATCGTTGTACTCGCGCGAATCGGCAGAAATCATGGCGCACTGGCCGTCCTGAAAAGCACGGCTCGCTTCATCCAGCCGCCCCAACTGGCGAAAATAACCCGCCTTGCTCCAGGTCGCCATCATCGACACATGCTTGACCTGCGGCAAGGCATTGAAGCTGACCGCGCCCTGCGTACTGGCGGACGGCACACCGGAAATGGCACTCACGTTGTCGACATGCACCCAGACCGGCCACGAAGTAGCATACGGGCAGCTGTAACCCGCTTCCTGCAGCTTGTCGAGCATGCCCTGCATTTCAAACCAGGTCCGGGGCGGCTGCTCGGCATCCAGACCCGCTTTGCGGAAAGCATTCTTGTTGTAGAACATGACCGGCGTTGAATAGAGCACCGGCAGAGCTACCAGACGGCCACGACTGTCAACCACACCCGGTTTCAATTCGTCGGACAAAGTCAGCTTGAGCGGCACACCAGCCTTCGCCATCATGGCGTAGAGCGGAACGAAACGCTGCGACTGACTCAGGATGTCGCTCATATCGTAACGGCTAACCAGGTTGAGCGTTGCCGGGGCATCACCTTTTTCCAGACGAATCAATTCAAACCGTTCTCCGGTCGCCGCTTGGTAACGGGCCAGGAAGTCACGCAGGCGTGCCTCGTGCTGCGGGCTCAAATTATGGGCCAGCGTCGGCACCTCCGACTCCACCACGGCCAGCGGCTTGTTCGGTGCCTTGGCCGCCGTGGCCAAGCTGGAAAATCCCAGGCAAAAACTCAACAAAACAGGGCGCAAAATGAATTTCATGGCAGTTGGTGACCGAAAAAACAATAGACGCCTCATTATAGCGCGCCACTCAGAGCGCAGTTTTGGCCACGCCCGGAACAAATATGCGAGAATTCCCGGCATGCAGAAGCTTTGGCCCCTTTCCTTCATCATCGCAGCCCTCGGACTCAGTGGCTGCGACCAGATCACCGCCAAACTCGGCCTGGAAGACCCGGCCGCCAAGGAGGCTCGCCTGGAAAGTGAAGGCAAGGCCGTCGGCAGCGCCTGCCGCCATTCCGGGCGGGCGATTGAGGACTGCTACGCGATCTATACCTGGGTACCCAAATCTGCGGTATACACCGGCTGGCGAGAGATGGACGAATACATGCGGGAAAACAAGATCGATACCATCGTTCCTCAATTACCCCCGCCCGAGCCCCCGCCCAGCCCCAGCAGCAAGAAAAAGAAAAAAACCGCCGCGCCGACAGAAGGAGAAGGCGAGGCCAAGGAAGACAAGGACGCAGTTGCCGGCGAAGGCAAAGCCGAGCCTGCCGAGAAACACTGAGCGCCCCAGGTCACACAGACGGCGGTACAGCCCAAAGGACGATGATGAAACTACCCAGTTTTCTAAATGGCATCCGTGGCAAATTAATCGCCATTTTCGTGTTAATCAAGGTCGTTCCCCTCTTGTTGCTGGCCTGGTTTGCCTGGCACACCGCCCAGTCACTGGGGGACGATGTGTCGCACAAGGTCGGTGCGATGGCCGACAACACGCTAGCCACCATTCAGGAAATCGGCAAAACCGTCACCGACGATTCGATTCGGGCGCTGGACCTGCGTTCGCGTGAAGCAATCGAGGCGCTGACTACGGACACAGCGCGCAAGATTGCTGATTTTCTCTACGACCGCGACCGCGATATCAGGCTGGCGGCTGCCCTAGAACCCAGCGAGGACAATTTCCGCCGCTTCCTGGCCGACCGTCGCCGGCCGATTTACCAGCACGGCCCGTGGAAACTGGCTGCTGACGGCACCCATTGGGAGCCGGTCACCCCGGTCACGGAAGAAGTGAAGGTCACACGCCCCATCCTCGAAGACAACGCCAAGGATTTTCACGTCCGGCCACCGGAGTATCTGGGCGAATCCGAATTGCGACCACTGTTTGTCGAAATGACCTACCTTGATCTGAATGGTCAGGAAAAGATCAAAGTGACGCGTGGCGAATTGACTGAAAAATCGCTGAAAAACGTCGTCGACCGCAAAAACACCTTCGTCAAGGCAGAAACTTATTTCAGCGACCTGAAAAAACTGCGCCCAGGTGAAATCTATGTCTCGGATGTTATCGGCGCCTATGTGCCCACCCAGTTGATCGGCCCCTACCTGCCGGCCCGCCTCGAAAAAGCCGGCAAGCCCTTTGCGCCCGAGCAGTCAGCCTACGCTGGCACCGAAAACCCAGTCGGCAAACGTTTTCGCGGCATCGTGCGCTGGGCCATGCCGGTCGTCAAAAACGGACAAGTCACTGGCTATGTCACCCTGGCCCTCGACCACGACCACATCCGGCAGTTTTCCGACCGCCTGATGCCGACCGAGGAACGCTACACCCCGATTGCCGATGCCATCAAAGGCAATTACGCCTTTATCTGGGATTACAAGAGCCGCTCAATTTCGCACCCACGCGATTATTTCATCGTCGGCTACAACCCGCAGACCGGACTGCCCGAAACTCCTTGGCTGGATCAATCGCTCTACGAAGAATGGCAGCAAAGCGGCAAACCGTCGCACGAATTCCTGGCCAGCGTACCGCCTTTCCGCCAGCAAAGCCTGAAGCTCAAACCCGCCAAAACTCAGGCCCAAGCCGGCATCGTGGCGCTGGACTGCCGCTACCTCAACTTTTCGCCGCAGTGCGATGGCTGGAATGCTCTGACCGAACACGGCGGCTCCGGTTCTTTCGTCATTTTCTTCTCCGGCCTGTGGAAATTGACTACAGCCGCCGCCATTCCGTATTACACCGGACGCTATAGCCAATCAAAACAAGGCTTTGGTTTTGTGACCATCGGTGCCAATGTCGATGACTTCCACAAGGCAGCGACCGAAACCGGCATCAAGATCAATCGACTGATTGACGAAAAAGACCGTAATTTCCAGAACCAGCGGACCGACCTGCTCGATGGGATCGAAAGCAGCTTGGCATCGACCGCCCTGGGCCTCTGGGGATCAACCCTGCTGATGATCATCGTCGTCATTGCCATCGCCTTCTGGATGGCCAACCTGCTCACCGGCCGCATCACGTCAATGATTAGCGGCATCCGCGCTTTCCAGGCCGGTCAACGGCAACAACGCCTGGACGACCGCTCGCACGATGAGATGGGGGAACTGGCACGCTCCTTCAACCAGATGGCCGATTCTGTCGCCGAGTCTTTCACGCGACTGGAAGAGGCACGGGAAAAGGCCGAAGAAGCCAGCCGTGCCAAATCTGCCTTCCTGGCCACGGTGTCACACGAATTGCGCACGCCGCTCAACGGTATCCTGGGCTTTGCCGAATTGCTCAAGGCTGAGCTTGAAGGCAAGGATGAACAGCAATACGCTGCCATCATCCAGCAAAGCGGCGATCACTTGCTGCACCTGGTCAGCGAAATTCTCGACTTAGCCAAGATCGAAGCCGGCGAGATGGTGTTCACCCCGTCACCGATCCCCCTGCCCAGCTTCCTCAACGAAACCACCGCCCTTCATCGCTCTCCCGCCGAGAGCAAAGGCTTGCAGTTGCGCCTTGAACTGGCCGACGACCTTCCCCCCACGATGCAAGTCGACAGCACCCGACTGCGACAAATTCTGAACAATTTGCTCAACAATGCGGTCAAATTTACCCAACAAGGCAGCGTCACCCTCACAGTGTCGCGCCACGATGAGCAGTACATCCGTTTTGCAATTTGCGACAGCGGCCCTGGCATCCCAGCCGCTGCCCAAGCGACCATTTTTGAAAAATTCAAACAACTCGAGAATTTCATGACCCGCGAACACGGCGGCACCGGCCTTGGCCTGGCCATCGTTAAACAACTGAGTGAACGTATGGGCGGTAGCGTCAGTCTGCAATCAACCGAAGGCGAAGGCGCCACTTTCACCGTCATCCTGCCCGTGGAACAAGCCCATGACTAATCGACTGGCGCTGGTCGTTGACGACCACCCCACCAACCGCCTGCTGGCCAGCGCCCTGCTCAAGAAACTGGGCTGGGCCGTCTATGAAGCCGACAGTGGCGAAAGCGCCTTGACCCTGGCCGGCCAGCACCACTTCCAACTGATCATGCTCGATATCAGCATGCCCGGCCTGACCGGGGAAGAAACCTGCCGCCAACTGCGCCAGCGCCAAACCCTGCCCAGTCGTATTCTGGCCTATACCGCCCACGCCTTCCCGGAAGATCGCCAGCAATTCCTGCAAGCTGGCTTCGATGACATTCTGGTCAAGCCGATCAACCGGCAGCGCCTCGAAGAGATGATCAACGGTCTCTGACCCCCCCTTTTTTCCAGAGGCCCTGCTTGCCAGATCACGTCTTGGCCCCCGCGCCTGCCCGCCGTCCACTCGAACGGCTGTGGTTATTACTGCTCCCGTTATTGCTGGCCGCCGTGATCGGCGCCCTGACTGAATATGAGATTCACGAACTGCATCTTCGCCACCACAGCGAGTTGCAACGTCAAGTATTGACCAAGGCCGGTGCCGTTCGTGCTGTCCTCGAGTCTGAGCTCAACAGCACCGCTTTTTTGGCCAACGGGATCGAGACCTACCTGATCGCTCGCAACGGCAAAATCAATACGGCGGAACTGGACAGCATGCTCGACCTGATTTATCGCCGAGGTCAGCATTTTCGCAATATTGGTGTCGCTCCCAACAACCGCCTGGCCTTTATTGCACCACTGGCGGGAAACGAAAAAGCGCTGGGCCTGCAATACGAACTGAATCCCCAACAATGGCCCGCTGTTGAACAGGCCATCCGCGAAAAACGTGGCCGACTCGCCGGCCCGGTCCCCCTGATACAGGGCGGCACCGGCCTGATCTATCGCACCCCGGTGTTCATTGATCACAACTACTGGGGACTCATCAGCACCGTCATTGACTTCGACAGCCTGCTGCAAAGTACAGCCAAACTATTGGCCAATAGTCCCATCGACATTGCGCTACGCGGCACGGATGGACAGGGAAGCGATGGCAACGTGTTTTTTGGCAACCCCGCCTTGTTTGCCGAGCCTTCGGAACGGCTGGACATTCACATTCCTGGCGGCCAGTGGCAAATGGCGGCGCGGCCACGCGCAGAATCGGCCGAAGATCATTTCTGGCTGCGTACCACCGGCTGGCTAACCGCCATCGCATTTGCCATCCTCGGCTACTTGCTGCTGCGTGCCCTGTATGAGCGCCTGAGCCTGATGCAACAGCAAAACGCCACGCTGGCCCACCTACAGCAAGCCAAGGACGATCTGCAAGCACATCGCACGGCGCTTGAGGCCACCGTCCATGACCGAACCCAGGACCTGCTGGATAGCAACAGCCGCCTGCACCAGGCCAAACTCGCCGCGGAGGCGGCCAACCGGGCAAAAAGCGCTTTCATTGCCAATATGAGCCATGAAATCCGCACGCCGATGAATGCCATCATTGGCATGACCCACCTCTTGACCCGCGACAACCCGCGACCGGAGCAATTGTCCCGGCTGAGCAAGATCTCGCTGGCCGCCCAGCATTTATTTGGCATTCTTAACGACATTCTCGATTTCTCAAAAATCGAGGCTGGCAAGTTGCAACTCACCCCGGGCGAGTTTTCACCAGGCGAACTGGGCGATCAACTGCATGCCCTGTTCAGCGACCAAGCCAGCCAGAAAGGCATCGCGCTGCATATTGACCTGAGCAACCTGCCACAGCGCCTGTACGGTGACAGCCTGCGTCTGCGCCAGATCCTGATCAATTTCATCAGCAACGCCCTTAAATTTACCGAACAAGGTGAAATTCGCTTAGATGCCCAGGTCGTCCAACGACGCACCGACGACTTAATGATCAGCTTTGCCATCCGCGATACCGGCATCGGCCTGAGCGCCGAAGCCCAGCAACGGATTTTTGATCGTTTCGAACAGGCCGACAACACGACGACACGGCAGTACGGTGGCACCGGTCTTGGTCTAGCCATCAACCAGCGGCTGGCGCAGTTGATGGGCGGCGAAACGGGCGTTGATAGCGCCCCCAAGGCGGGCAGCACCTTCTGGGTGACTGTACCGCTCAGGGAAATGAACGCCATCGCGTCGTCGACCGCAAACCCCTCGCTCATTGATCAGGCCGAGCAAGCACTGGCTGCCCGGCACGCTGGTCGTCGTATCTTGCTGGCGGAGGACAACCCGATCAACCGCGAAGTGGTCGTCGAATTGCTGGAACACCTCCCCTTGCAACTGGAACAGGCAGAAAACGGCCAGCAAGCGGTCGAACTGGCCACCCAAAAGACCTACGACCTGATCCTGCTCGACCTGCAAATGCCCATCCTCGATGGCCTGGCCGCTGCACGACAAATTCGCCGCCTGCCCGCCTATCAGCACACCCCCATCCTGGCGCTCAGCGCCAATGTTCACGCCGAAGACCGGCGGGCCAGCCTGGCTGCCGGCATGAACGAACACCTTGGTAAACCACTCGAACCGCAACTGCTCTACGCCAGTTTGTTAACCTGGCTGGACCGCAATGCATCCGGCGGAGCCTCCAGGAGCAGCGTATAATCCTCGCCCATGTCTGAAATCAATCATTTGACTGGCGACACCGCCAGCACCCCGGCGGCTGAAGCTGCACCGGAAATCACCTTTGCCGATCTCGGCCTGGCCCCTGAACTGCTGCGTGCCGTGCTCGACGAGGGCTACACCAAACCCACTCCGATCCAGGCCCAGGCCATCCCGCTGGTTATCAGCGGCAAGGACATCATGGGCGGCGCCCAGACTGGCACCGGCAAAACGGCCGCCTTCACGCTGCCCATCCTGCAACGCATCCTGCCTTTCGCCAGCAGCAGCCCGTCGCCGGCCAAGCACCCAGTGCGCGCCCTGATCCTCGCCCCGACCCGCGAACTGGCCATGCAGGTTTTCGAATCGGTCAAGACCTACAGCAAGCACACACCGATCCGCGCCATGTGCGCTTACGGCGGCGTCGATATCAAGCCGCAAATCGCCGAACTGAAAAAAGGCGTCGAAATCCTCGTCGCCACCCCCGGTCGACTGCTCGATCACGTCGAAAACAAGAGCGTCAGCTTCAACTCGGTGCAGGCTCTGGTCCTCGACGAAGCCGACCGCATGCTCGACATGGGTTTCGTCCCCGACGTCACTCGCATCCTCAACATGCTGCCAGCCCAGCGCCAAAGCCTGCTGTTCTCGGCCACCTTCTCGGAAGAAATCAAGCGTCTGGCCGACACCATGCTGAAATCGCCGGTGCTGATCGAAGTCGCCCGCCGCAACCAGGTCTCCGACACCATCACCCATCGCGTCCATCCTGTTTCCGAATACGGCAAACGCGGCCTACTGACCAAGTTGCTCAAGTCCGGCGAAATCCGCCAGGCCATCGTCTTCATGCGCACCAAGCAAGGCTGCGCGCGACTGACCCGCGAACTGCAACGCGCCGGCATCAAGGCCGATGCCATCCACGGCGACAAGAGTCAGCTCGAACGGATCAAGGCGCTTGATGCCTTCAAAGGCGGCGAAACACACGCCCTGATCGCCACCGACGTCGCCGCCCGCGGCCTCGATGTTGATGACCTGCCCTACGTCATTAATTACGAACTGCCACATACGCCCGAAGACTACGTGCACCGCATTGGCCGCACCGGCCGCGCCGGCAAGATGGGCAACGCCATTTCGCTGGTCAGCACCCACGAAGTGGGCTATCTGATGGATATCGAGAAGCTGATCAAACGGCCAATCGAACAGGTTGAAGTAGCAGGTTTCGAAGCGGAGCCGGATTACGAATATCCGCCGGGAAACAAGAAAAAACGCCCGTCGACCGTACCTGTCCAGGCGCCGCTGGCCCAGCGTCCGGAGCGGTCTGCCCGCCCTGAGCGCACCGAACGCCCGGAACGCCACGAGCGGATGGATCGCCGGCCACGCCGCAATCCGATGATTGCGGCTGATGGTTTCGACTTCAGCAAGCCCTACGAAGAAAACTCGCCACGGGGTGACGTGCCGGACTCGCCCAACGCTCCGGCCAAAGTAGATCCGCACAAACCCAGACGAGTCGTGGCCGCTCTGCTCGGGGGCCTGGGCCGCAAGGCCTGAGCGAGCAGGCTCAGGCGGGACGGTCGATCAATTTAATGACGGCCAGCGACAGGTTGTCGCCACTCCCGCCAGCCCGCTGGCGAGCCAGTTCAATCAATTGTTCGCAGGCCTGACGCGCTGAATACTGGCCGAGCACATCGGCCAGTTCCTGCTCGTCGAAATAAGCCCACAAGCCATCCGAGCACAGCAGGAAAACATCCCCAGGCTGCAGATCGTCGGTTTCGCCAAAGTCAAAGCGCGGCTCCTCCTGCCCGCCCAGCGAGGTCAGCAACACATTGCGATTGGGGTGCGTCTCGGCTTGCGCCGGGGTGATCCGACCCAGCGCCAGCAAATGTTCAACGTAGGAATGGTCGACCGTGCGCACCCGCAACTGACGCCCGCGAAACAGATAAAGCCGACTATCACCGCAATGCACCCAGGTCATGCGCCCCGGCTGCAGCAGCAAGACCACCGCGGTGCTGTGCGGGTCTTTTTCATTCATGAAGCGCGACGCCTTGATCATCGTATGTGCTTCGCGCAAAGCGTTTTCGAGCAAACTGTGCGCTGACTCTTCGGCAGGCATGAACTGCTCCAGATTGTGCCGGGCGGTATGCACTACCTGTTCAGCGGCCAGCGCGCCGCCCGTGTGCCCTCCCATACCATCGGCCACCACAGCCAGTGCCAACCCCTTGCGCCGGGGATGCGGCAGAATGGCGACCCGATCCTGCTGCTCCTTGCGATCCCCCTGATGCTGGGCTGCACAGGCATCTATCCTTAGCGCCATGCGCCCTCCCCAACGTAAGTAGCAACCGACGGCGACAACCCAGCAAGAAAACCAAGATCAAGCATCATTCCGTCCCTTGAAAACGTTCGAGCACAATATCGACGAACTCGGGCAAAGTCCCCACATCCAGCCCCAACTCCGCCAAGACAAGCCCTTGCATGCGCTCCCATTCGGGATTGGGCAAGCGTTGGTCACGCGCCCGGATATCAATGGCCAGTTGCAAAATTGCCACCATGCTGCGCGCCGCATGATCGCCTAATTCCAGCACGCACCCCTGGAAACGAATGGCATCGCAGATGAAACCGGGCAAAGACCAGTGCCGTGCGACCAAATACCCGACAACGCAATGATCGGTATTGAACTTCTGATCTTCATCGCGCCAATGCGGCCATTGCCCCGGGATACCGAGACGCAGGTCGTGGCAATAGGTTGGAAAGCGTTGCATCAACAAAGGAATGCCGCAGGCATGGAAAATCCCGGCCAGGTAGGCCTGATCCGGAAAAATATTGCAGACCGTGATGCGCTCGTCGGCAATCAGCATGGCCAACTGGCCCACCATTCGCGAACGCGCCCAGAAGCTCTCCAGCAATTGCCGATCCTTATGCGGCGTCGCCGCACTGACCAGACACAAGGCCTGAACCAGATTAAACGTCTGATCAACCCCAATGACATGCAGAATCTGCTCCAAGGTCGTCAGCGGGTGGTGCTGACGATAGGCCGGCGAGGCCACCACCTTAAACAGCAGTGCCATCAAAGCGGGGTCCTGAGCAATGATCTGGGCCAGGGGCCGCACATCCATTTCCTTGCGTAGCATGAGCTGGCGCAAAGCTTCAAGGACACGCGGCTGGGCCGGCAGCTTGATGCCGCCCTCCAGCACCCGACGGACACGTGCTGCATCAGCCTCACCCAGGGACTGGGTCAGCGCCGACAAGGAAGCGGGACTTTGCTTATTCACGACAAGACCTCGTCAATCAATTCAATCCAATGCCGAACCGGCGTGGTACTGCCGGCTTGCAGGTGGGTCAGACAGCCGATGTTGGCGGTGGCAATTTGTCGCGGGTCGCCAGCATGCAGGGCCGCCAGCTTACGCTCACGTAATTGGCCCGCCAAGGCCGGCTGCAGGACAGAATAAGTTCCCGCCGAACCACAGCACAGGTGGCTGTCCGCCACCGGCGTCAGGGTGTAGCCGGCAGCCTGCAGGATGCTTTCAATGCTACCGCGCAGCCCCAAACCGTGCTGCAAGGTACAGGGCGCATGCCAGGCCAGCTTGCCCCGGGATGCCATGCGCGCCGCCAGCAAGGCAAGCAGGCGGTCGTACTCGGCCAGCAACACCTCGCTGGGGTCGCGGCACAGCTGGCTTATTTTTGCCGCTTTTTCAGCGTAGACCGCATCATCGGCCAAGATATGGCCGTAATCACGCAACTGCACACCACAGCCCGAAGCAGTCACGACAATCGCCTCCACCCCGGCTTCAAGCTGCGGCCACCAGGCATCGATATTGCGCCGCATGTCGTCGCACGCCGCCGCCTGGTCGTTCAAGTGAAAACGAACCGCCCCGCAGCAGCCGGCCTTGCCCTCCTCAAAGACATGAATCCCCAGGAGATCAAGCAAACGAGCCATCGCTGCATTGATGTTGGGGGCCAGCGCGGGTTGAACGCAACCCGCCAGCATCAGCATGCGGCGCGGATGCGGCTGGGCCGTCGGCCAGGGACGCGCCACCTGCTGGACAGGAGGGGGCAACTTGTCGGCCAGGCTGGACGGCAGCAAGGGACGCAGGGCCCGCCCCAGACGCACCGCCGCAGCAAACAAAGCCGGGCGCGGCAATACCGCCTTGAGCAAGGCGCGGGGCAACGCTTCGCGAAGCGGCCGCTGCAGACGAGACTCGACCACCTGGCGACCGATATCCAGCAAATGACTGTATTTGACGCCCGATGGACAGGTCGTTTCACACGACCGGCAAGTCAGGCAACGATCAAGGTGCAGCCGGGTCTTCTCGGTCACCGGCTGCCCCTCCAGCACCTGTTTGATCAGATAGATGCGACCACGCGGCCCATCGAGCTCATCGCCCAGCAACTGATACGTCGGGCAGGTGGCGGTACAGAAACCACAATGAACACATTTGCCCAGAATGTCGCTGGCGATCTTGCCAGCGCGGGTGTCGCGTATGAAATCAGCGAGTCGGTTATCCATGACCAGCTTTCAGAACTCGGCGTAAAGACGACCAGGATTAAGGATGCCGCGCGGATCGAAGACCTTTTTCAGGCGACGATGCAGGGCCAGCAAGGCTGGATTCAGCGGGGCAAACACCCCATCACGGCAACGCTGCGACTCGGCCGCCCGGTACAGCACGGCATGCCCGCCGGCTGCCGTCGCAGCCGCCCGAATCGCCACCGCTTCGCCGGCATCAGGACCATACCAGCGCAAGCCACCGCCCCATTCCATGGCCTGCAAACCGGCCAGGGGCAGGTCAGGCGCTGTGCTGGGCAGGGCCAAGCGCCATAAGGGCGTACCGGCAAACGCCGGCTGCGTCTGTTCGCGCACCGAAATCCACCAATTTTCACCGTCGACCGCCACCTCGCCCCCCAATTGCCGACGGGCGGCAAGCACGGCCGCCGCCGCACCGGACAGTCGAACATGGAGTTGCCCGGCCTGCCAGAACGAGGCTGAAATAGGCAAAGCCTGCCGTCCCCACTGGTTGAGACGCTGAATCGCCGCGCTGGCGTCACAAGCAAACACCAGCGTCGTTTCAGCCACCGCTAGCGGCAAAACCTTGAGGGTCACCTCGGCGATCACCCCCAGCGTCCCCAGGCTGCCGGCCATGAAACGCGACACATCGTAGCCGGCGACATTTTTCATCACCTGACCGCCAAAATTCAGCCATTGTCCCGTGCCGTCAATCAACTGGACACCCAGCACGAAATCACGCACCGCCCCGGCCTGCTGACGCCGCGGCCCGGATAGCCCCGCTGCCACCGCCCCGCCCACCGTCGCGCCGGCAAAGCGGGGAGGCTCGCAGGCCAGCATCTGGCCCCGTTCGGCCAGCACTGCTTCCAGTTCGCGCAGCGGCGTCCCGCAACGGGCGGTCACATACAACTCGGTCGGTTCATAAGCCACCACGCCGCAGTATGCCGCCAGGTCGAGCACCTCGCCGGCCAGCACGCCGCCGTAAAAATCCTTGCTGCCGGCCCCGCGCAAGCGCAACGGCGTCCGTGCTTCGTAGGCCGCCTGCACCGCCCCGACCAAGTCGTCACGCTGCATCAGAATCGCTCCAGGTCAGGAAACTTGATTTCGCCGGCATGCACATGCATGCGACCATATTCAGCACAGCGGTGCAGACTGGGCACCGCCTTGCCCGGATTCAGCAGCCCCGGCGGATCAAAGGCCTCTTTCAGCCGATGAAAGGCCTGCAACTCCGGTGTGGTGTACTGGACACACATCTGGTTGATCTTTTCAATGCCCACGCCATGTTCACCGGTTATCGACCCGCCGAGCGCCACCGACAATTCGAGGATCTCGGCACCGAAGGCCTCGGCCCGCGCCCAGTCACCGGGTAGCGAGGCGTCGTACATGATCAGCGGATGCAGATTGCCGTCGCCGGCATGAAACACATTGGCGCAACGCAAACCGTACTTGCGCTCCATCTGGACAATCGCCGCCAGCATTTCCGCCAACCGCTTGCGTGGAATAGTGCCATCCATGCAGTAATAATCCGGCGTAATCCGGCCCACCGCCGGAAAGGCTGCCTTGCGCCCTGCCCAGAAACGCAGGCGCTCGACCTCCGATTGCGACACCCGGAGTTCCTGGGCGCCTGCGGCGGACAACACCGCGGTGACCCGTGCAATCTCCTCTGCCACTTCTTCCGGTGTACCGTCCGATTCGCACAACAGGATGGCCTCGGCATTCAGGTCATAACCCGCCTTGACGAAGGGCTCGACCGCTGCAGTGGCCGCCTTGTCCATCATTTCCAGGCCCGCCGGAATAATGCCGGCGGCGATAATCGCAGCCACCGCATCGCCCGCCTGGGCGACATCGCCGAACGAGGCCATGACCACCTGGGCCAATTCCGGCTTGGGAACCAGTTTCACAGTCACTTCAGTGACAATGCCAAGCAAGCCCTCTGAACCAATGAACAGCGCCAGCAAGTCGTACCCCGGCGCATCCGGCGCGGCCCCACCGATTTCAAAAATTTCGCCTTCAATACTGATGATGCGCAAGCGCAGGATGTTGTGCACCGTCAGGCCGTACTTCAAACAATGCACACCACCCGAATTTTCGGCCACATTGCCGCCCAGCGTGCAGGCGATTTGCGACGAGGGATCAGGCGCGTAATACAGACCATGCGGCGCCGCCGCCTCGGAAACGGCCAGGTTACGAACACCGGGCTGAACGACGGCCAGGCGGGCCTGCGGGTCGACCCGCAGAATGCGATTGAAACGAGCCAGCGACAACACGACGCCCTGCGCATGCGGCATGGCGCCGCCCGACAGCCCTGTACCCGCCCCGCGCGCTACGACCGGCGTTCCCAGACGATGACAGGTACGCAGCACGTCGATGACCTGTCTCTCATGCTCCGGCAAGCAGACCGCAAGCGGCATTTCGCGGTAAGCGGTCAGTCCGTCGCACTCGTAAGGGCGCAACTCCTCGGCATCGCTGAGCAGACAGTGCGCCGGCAAGACCAGGCGCAGAGCCGCCAGCACTTCTGCGCGAACCGCAGCATCAATCTTATCGAATTCGTTCATTTTCGAATTTTAACCCACTGTGCCGACCGTCTGCTGCCGGGCGGCCCGCAACCAGTGCAAGCCGTCCTCAGTCGCCTCTTGCGGCCTGTATTCACACCCCACCCAGCCGGCATAGCCCAGCTGATCAAGCCATTTGAACAAAAAGGGATAATGAATTTCACCGCTGCCCGGCTCATGCCGTCCCGGATTATCAGCGATCTGCACATGACCAATTTGCTCGATATACCGGCCCAGTGTCCGCGCCAGATCGCCCTGGATAATCTGCGCATGGTAGCAATCGAACTGCACCTTGACGTTGTCGCGGTCGACCTCGGCTAACAGCGAAAAAGCCTGGTTGACATCATCCAGCCAGTAAGCCGGCATGTCGATGCGACTATTGATCGGCTCGATCAGCACGGTCGCACCGATGGTCGCCAACCGGTCAGCCGCATGGCGCAGATTGGCCACAAAGGTCTGGCGCAATACCGACTCGGCCACCCCGGGTGGCCGCAGGCCCGCCATGCAATGCACGCGACGACAGTCAAGCACCATGGCGTAATTCAAGGCCTGCTCCACACTGTCAACAAACTCGGCCTGTCGATCCGGCAAACAGGCCAAGCCACGCTCACCAGCGGCCCAATCCCCCGGCGGCAAGTTGAACAACACCTGCTCCAGCCCGGCGGCCTGCAGCCATTGCGCCACCGTGGCCGCTGGCCAGTCATAAGGAAAGAGGTACTCGACCCCGCCAAACCCTGCAGCAGCGGCACGCGCAAAGCGCTGCGCGAAAGGCACATCCGTGAATAAAAAACTGAGATTGGCGGCGAACTTTGGCATGGCGGCGACAGTCTGTAGGCTGACCGAAAAGTATAATCCGCCCACAATGAGGAGAACGCACCGTGAGCGAAATTGATCTAGCCACCGAACGCAAGGGCAACCGCCTGTCGAAAATCGTCACCCGCACCGGCGACGCCGGCACCACCGGCCTCGGCGACGGCAGCCGCACCACCAAGGACAGCCTACGCATTGATGCGATCGGCGAAGTCGACGAACTGAATTCAATGCTCGGCCTGCTGCTCTGCGAAGATTTGCCGCGCCGGGTACAAACAGCGCTGCTCGACATCCAGCATGACCTGTTCGACCTCGGCGGCGAGTTGTGCCTGCCCGGCATGGCCCTCATCAAGGAGAGCCAGGTCGAGCGCCTTGAAGCGCTGGCCGATGAATTTAATGCCGACTTGCCGATGCTCAAGGAATTCATCCTGCCCGGTGGCACCCGACCAGCAGCCATCACCCACCTGGCACGGACCGTCTGCCGACGCAGCGAGCGCGCTATGGTCCGCCTGCATGCCAGCGAAGCGCTGTCGGACACCGCCCGCCGTTACATCAACCGCCTCTCCGACCTGTTGTTCATCCTCGGCCGCAGCCTCAACCGCAGCGGTGGCCAGGGCGACGTGCTATGGCAAAAAGGCAAGAACGCCGCTTGAAGCTTGCTGCGCCCCCGTCGACCGCTGATAATCGACGCACTCCTTCGAGGCAAGCAGCGTGTACCGCGTCGTCACCAAATATCGCAATGGCAGTAGCCACCCCATCGTTGAACGGGGGCCTTGGCACGCCTCAAAAAAAACAGCCAATGACTGGGCTGACACCCTGCGGGCACACGGCTATGTCGCCTTCGTCGAATCGCAGAGCCATGACACGGATGGCGACGAAGGCGAAGGCAATAGCGACAACGATGACCTGATGAACGCGCTGGCCAGTATGGCCTGAGGTGTTCATCAAATCATCTGCCACTCAGACGCCGGCCTCGGCAATACGGCGCGCCCGCACGGCAGCGGCCAGTTGATCGAGTACCGACACACTATCGTCCCACCCAAGACACGCATCGGTAATGCTCTGGCCGTAGGTCAAAGGCTGCTCCGGTGACAAATCCTGACGCCCTTCAAGCAAGTGAGATTCGACCATGACCCCGGTGATCCGCTCGTCACCCGCCGCGATTTGCCCAGCCACGCTGGCACAGACGTCAAGTTGCCGTTTGTATTGCTTGCTGCTGTTGCCGTGCGAGAAATCAATCATCAAACGCGCCGCCAGACCCGCCTGGGCAATCTCCTGGCACGCCACCTCAACACTTGCGGCATCGTAGTTGGGCGCCTTGCCGCCACGCAGGATGACGTGACAATCCTCGTTACCGACCGTCGATACGATCGCCGTATGGCCGGTTTTGGTGACCGACAAAAAATGGTGCGGCGAATTGGCCGAGCGGATGGCGTCGACCGCAATTCGCATGTTGCCATCGGTACCGTTCTTGAAACCCACCGGGCAGGACAGACCCGACGCCAGTTCCCGATGCACTTGTGACTCGGTGGTCCGCGCGCCAATCGCCCCCCAGGCGATCAGGTCAGCCGTGTATTGCGGGGTGATGGTATCGAGGAATTCAGTGGCGCAAGGCAGGTCGAGTTCGTTGATATCAAGCAGCAGCTTGCGCGCCAGGCGCAAACCTTCGTTAATACGGAAGGTATTGTCGAGACGCGGATCGTTGATCAATCCCTTCCAGCCGACCGTGGTGCGCGGCTTTTCGAAATAAACGCGCATGACGACCACCAGATCATCGGCGTATTGCGCCGCTGCCTGAGTCAATCGCCGGGCATAGTCCATCGCCAGATCAACGTCGTGAATGGAACACGGACCGATAACGACCAGCAGGCGATCATCGGCCCCATGCAAAATGCGGTGAATGGCCTGCCGGGCGCTAAAGGTCGTCTGGGCGGCCCGGTTGGACACCGGGTATTCCTTAAACACATGGGCTGGCGGCACCAACTCCTTGATTTCCCGGATGCGCAGATCGTCGGTATTCGGTTTGCCTTGCACTGTCATCGCCCGCCTCGTTTCAATGGCCACAAAGCAGGCATTTTAACCGAGGCCTGGCGATCAATCAGCGCTCAGGGCAACTGCGTCAGGTAGTGCGACAAGGCCCGGATGTCCTCATCCTTCAAGGTCGAGGTGGCGATGGCCATCAACTGGTTATTGCGGATGCCTGTCCCGTCGCGATAGCGGGTAATGCTGGTCTGCAGGTAAGGCTGACGCTGCCCGGCCAGACGGGGAAACATCTCGTTGCCCCGCGCCTGCTCACCATGGCAACGGGCACAGAGCTTGTCAAACAGCAGCTTGCCGCGTGCCAGCTGGCCTGAATCCGCCGCCCCCGGCGGCACCGGAGTTTGCGCATAGAACAAGGCAATCTGCACGCGATCCTCGTCCTTGAGGACCTTGATCAACCCCTGCATGAAGGCGTCCTTACGTTCACCACTGCCAAATTTGCGTATCTGCTCAAGCAGGTAGGCGGGATTCTGGCCGGCCAGGTTGGGCACATCGGCCGACTTGCTGATGCCCTTGTCACCATGGCAGTTGGCGCAGAAAAAACTGGCTTTATGGCCCGCATCGACAGCCGCCTGCAGCGCTGCCGGATCGGCCTGGATAGTCTTGATACGCTCCTGCAGGCTAGCCTGCGCCCAAGAGGCCGAGGTAGCCAGCAGCATGCTCGCCAGAACAATCAATCGACGCATGATCCGCTTTCAAAAAGCAATGAAAGCGGAATTATGCCGTTCCCCCCACCGTCAGTCCATCTATACGCAGCGTGGGCTGGCCCACACCAACCGGTACACTCTGCCCTTCCTTGCCGCAAGTGCCGACTCCCGGGTCCAGTTTCAGGTCATTGCCGATCATCGATACCCGCTGCATCGCCTCCGGACCGTTACCAATCAGCGTCGCCCCCTTGATCGGTCGGGTCACCTTGCCGCCTTCGATCAGGTAAGCCTCGCTCATCGAAAAAACAAACTTGCCGCTGGTGATATCGACCTGACCACCGCCGAAATTGACCGCATAAATCCCCTTATCCACCGAGGCGATGATTTCCTGCGGATCGCGCTCGCCGGCCAGCATCATGGTGTTGGTCATGCGCGGCAAAGGCAGGTGGGCGAAAGATTCGCGTCGGCCGTTACCCGTCGGCGCCACCCCCATCAACCGGGCATTGAGACTGTCCTGCATGTAGCCCTTGAGAATGCCATCCTCGATCAGGACGTTGCGCTGCGTCGGATTGCCCTCATCATCAATGTTCAAGGAACCGCGCCGGTCGGCCAGCGTACCGTCGTCGATGACGGTCACGCCCTTGGCGGCCACCCGCTGGCCGATGCGACCACTGAAGGTCGAACTGCCCTTGCGATTGAAATCCCCCTCCAGGCCATGACCGACCGCCTCATGCAGCAGAATGCCAGGCCACCCCGCGCCAAGGACCACGGTCATCTGCCCCGCCGGTGCCGCCTCGGCATGCAGATTGACCACCGCCTGATGCACGGCCTCGCGGGCGTAGCGCTGCAACACCTCATCATCGAAATAGCCGAAATCGAAACGGCCACCGCCCCCGGAGGCGCCTTGCTCGCGCTTGCCGCCCTCCTCGATGATGACCGAAATCGAGCAACGGACCAGCGGCCGCACATCTGCGGCCAGCCGACCATCCGAACCGGCGACCAGAATGACCTCGTACTCGCAGGCCAGGCTAGCCATCACTTGCTGGACGCGCGGGTCAAGCGCCCTGGCAAAGCCCTCCAGGCGCTCCAGCAGGCGTACCTTGGCATCGGCCGGCAGCGAGACGATGGGGTCATGAGGCAGGTACAAGGCATGTTGCGCGGTCGACGACCGAAACGCCGGCAAAATGCCGGATTGTCCGGCTGCGCCAATGGCCCGCACGGCACTCGCCGCATCGCTCAGCGCCCGGGCGCTAATGTCGTCGGAGTAGGCAAAGGCCGTCTTTTCACCCGAAATGGCGCGCACGCCGACCCCCTGGTCGATATTGAAACTCCCCGCCTTGACGATGCCCTCCTCCAGGCTCCAGGCCTCGGAACGGGCATACTGAAAATACAGGTCGGCATAGTCGACCTGATGCGACAGGATCTGGCCAAAGGTCTGCGCCAGGTCGCGCTCGCTCAGCGAAAAGGGGGTGAGCAGCAGGGATTCGGCTTGCGCCAGGGCGCTGTCTTGATTCATGGCAACTCCATCAGAGAATTCGGTGGGCCAGCGCCGGCAGGCTGGCACGCGTGTCGGCAATCCGGTCATGGTCGAGATCAGCGATCACCACACCCGGCCCCTTGGCCTTGCGGTCGAGAATCTCGCCCCAAGGATCGATGATCATGCTGTTGCCATGTGTCAGGCGGCCGTTTTCGTGGCGACCGCCCTGGCCAACAGCCAGAAGATAACACTGGTTTTCGATAGCCCGGGCCCGCAGCAGGATTTCCCAGTGTGCCCGGCCAGTGGTTTCGGTAAAGGCGGCCGGCACCAGTATCAGGTCAACCGGCGCCAGCGCTCGATACAGCTCGGGAAAGCGCAGGTCATAACAGATCGACAAGGCAATCCGGCCAAAAGGCGTGTCGACCGCGACGGGCTGCGCGCCGGCTTCAATGAAGGCCGCTTCGTCATACGCTTCGTCACCCTTGCGAAAACCGAACAGGTGAATCTTGTCGTAACGCGCCACGCACTCGCCGTCCGGGTTGTAGACCAGGCTGCTGTTGCGCATCTTCTCGGCCACGGACGCGGTCAACGGGATGGAGCCGGCAAAAATCCACAGGCCATGGCGTTGTGCCGTCGCCGCCAGCCAATCCTGGACCGGACCCAGGCCAAAATCTTCGCGCGCCCGGACACGGTCGGCATCGGCTGCGCCAATGATCGAAAAATACTCGGGTAGCACCACCAGTTGGGCACCTTGCGCCACCGCCTCATCCACCAGCTGGCTGGCCGCCCGCAGGTTATCGGCGACGCGAGGACCGGAGACCATCTGCAAGGCAGCGATACGACAATTTTTGACAGCACTCATGGGGCTTTCTCCGCGGGTGGGGTGCCGAGCTTGACGATGCGCGGATCATCCCAGGTCCCGGTCACGTGATAACGATAACTGAACCATTGATTGAGCGGCTGCTGCAGAACCGTATTAGCCAGCAAGGCCGCCGCTCCGGCAATTGGATTGACCAGGGCGGCTGTTCCGACCGCCGCCAACCCCCCCAGTTCCGGCCGGACGAGCACCTGCAGATCCTGCGTTTCCCGTTGCAAGTCGGCCTCGCCGCTCATCTCGACCTGCGCTGCCGGCCCCTTGATCGACAACGGCTGCTCAGTGCGCATCACGCCGCGGTCGACCTTCAACAACCCCTCAATCCGGTCGAAAGCCAGGCCATCGCTAAAGACATCCCGAAAATCAAGGGTCAGCCGGCGCGGCAAGGCCTGTAGCGATATCAGGCCCAGCAACTTGCCGACCCCCGGTTCCAGTTTGTTGAACTGCCCCCGTTCGGCCGAGACCTGCAAACGGCCGCTCAGGCTGGCGTAATCAATCGCGGTCAACGGCCCGCTCCATTGCATATTGCCGGCCAAGTGCGCGCTACCGCGGCGCACCGAGTCGGCATAACCCAGCCGGTCCAGCAACCTGCCGACGTTGTTGCTAACCAGATCGAATTCCAGCTGCGTCCGATGGCCGCCGCGCTGGCGCCAAGTGCCCCGCCCTTCCAGCCGGCCATCCGCATTGCGCAACGCCAGTTGTTCGAGATGCCACACCCCCTGGGCATTGCGCGCCTTGAGGTCAAGCCGGCCCAAGGCCATGTCGCCCAGCCGGAAATCATCGACCACCAGGTTCATCCCCGGCAATTGCTCAATGACTTGCGTTGCTTCGTCGCTGACCTCGGCCGAACGGCGCAGGTGCAAGCGCTGCAGGCGACCATCCAGCCAGCCGTCGCCACTCCCCCGCCAGAACAACTCGCCTGCTGCCTCGCGGGTATCGAGCCGAATGCGCCAGCCCGCATCGCGCGGCTGCAGGCTCAAGTCAACCTGATGGTAATCGCGCCCGAAGAGATGCAGTTGCGGCGTTTTCAGCACCAGTTGCGACAAACTCAGCCCCAGGCCATCGCCATTGCTGATCGCATCGTCCGGCAAGTAATTTTTCCAGGCATCGGCATCGAAACGCGCGGCCTGCAAGCGGACAGCCAGCCCACTTTCCGGTAATTGCAGCGGCAGGCCAACCGCCAGCACACCCCGCAACCAGCGTCCCTGCTGCCCGACAATCACCCCCTGCCCGAGATCACCGAGCGTGATTCGGTAACGCGCATCCTGCGTACCAACGCTGCCGTCAATACGCAGCGGCAGGGCCACGGTCGCCACTTTGTTCAGCGGCGCCGGCAACGGCGAACTGACCCCCAGCAGGTCGGAGGCAATGCGGATCTCGGCCTGTCGGCCACGAATGCCAATATCGGCCTGCCAGGCTGCGCCACCGCTCAGATGATCAATCAGCGGCCAGCCGAAGTGCTGGCTGAGCTCGCGCATTTGCGCCTGACCGCTCGCCTGGATACTCACCCGTCCGACCACACTGCCCACCTGCACTTTAAGCGGCCCACCAAAGACCCGGCCGCGTAGCCCGGACGCCGTCACCGACTGTTCGGTCATGTCGAGCGCGCCGCTAACCTGGGTCAAGGCCGGCAAACCATCGACCACCTGTAGCGTGTTGTTGTCAAAGTGATAGCGGCCGCGTACCCGGCTGCGGGCCGGCCGATGCAATGGAATATCCAGCCGCAGGTCGAGTTGACCGTGACCCTTGGCCTGCATGCCATCGGTAAAATGATCGATGGCCGCCGCCACCGGGCTTTGCTCGATGAACCGCAGAAACTCGGCGGTTGGCCCACGGGCCAGGCCATGCACCTGCAACTGTTCGTCACCACTGTCGAAGTCGGGAATCTGCACGCTGACCTCATGCAGACTGGCGCCGAGCAGCTGACCACGGGCACCGCTGATCTGCATCCCGACGCCAAAGACCATCTGGCCGTCGATCCCCTCGATCACCGGCCAACCACGGGCGTAATCAATCTTGGCGCCCTGCGCCCGGGCCGTGATGCGAAAGGTCCCGGTCGACGGATCACGAAACGGAAAATGCCGTAAATCGCCCTTGAGCAGCAAATGTCCGTCATGCGCCGTGCCGGCGACAATGCCCTGACGCAACCAGTCACGAACACTGGCGTTGACCCCATGCGGCATATAACGCCACACCGCTGTGCCGTCAGCCTGGCTGACTCGAGCCTCAAGATCAATGTCGCCCGGCCCCTCTCCGGCATAGCGATAACGCCCCTGGGCCGTTCCCGTCGCATCCGCCCCGGCAAAGACCAATTGATCGACAATCACCTCAACGGCCCCCGCGTCCACCTGCCAGCGCAACTGACCGTCGAGCTGGGCAAAGGCCAGGTCCGGGCTCGGAAAGACCGCCGGCAGGGCCAGGCCGGCATCCCTCGCCGCGAGCGTCAGCTGCCCGCCCCGCTCGGTGAAATCGACACCGCCACTCAAGCCCCGAGCGCCGGGAAAATAGCCGGCTGCCTGCACCCCTAAATTGGCAAACTGCGCACTCAGCGCATAACGGCTTAATTGCTCCCCCTCCAATTGCCAGCTTGTGCGCAGGCTGGACACCCCGCCCTGCGGCTGGTGGGTGCGCAACAACTGGCGGCTCTGCGCATCCAGAGGTAAATGGTCGGCCAGGCGGGCCAGCGCCGCCAGATCGAGCGTACTGGCCGAAGCCTTGCCTTCGCCACCGCGCGCGGTCGACTGCCAATCAACGTGGAAATCGGTCGGCGCCAGCACCAAGCCATCGCGCGTCGCCAAAGTCAATTGCCGCCCGGAGAGGGCCCAGCCCCCCGCCCGATAACGCCCCTGCAAACGACCCTGCAAATGATCGAAGGCCAGCGCGGGCAATTTTCGGCCCAATTGCAGGTCGACCGCTGCCAGAGCCAGGTCAGCCGTTAATTGCCCCTGCCCCTGACCCAGCTCGCCCCACAAACGCAGCGCCCCCCGACCTCGCGGCAAATGCACCGGGTAATCGACCCACGGCTGCCAGCCGGCCAGATCGGCATAATCGAGTTGCAAATACACTTGCCCGGCCAGTTGCTCGATCGCCTCGCCCACCTGGCCAAGGAACTCACCGCGCAGATCAATCTGCGCCGCCAACTGAGCCGGCGGTGCCGCCTGCAAGCCAAAGCGATGGCGCCGGCCGCTGTTATCGAGGCCAAATTGCAAATCTTCAAGGACAAGCGGTGGTGCGCCGCGATGCCGATCCTCCCAGACGACTGTCGCATCGCGAATGCGAATACGCGGCAGAGCGAGCAACCACTCGGCCAGGGCCGGGTCGGACTCGCCCTCGGCGCGCAAACCGGCAATGCGAATCTGACCATCCGGGTCACGCCGCACCTGCAGGACCGGCTGCGCCAGTTGCAGCTCTGCCAGCATCGGCTGCAGCCGCCACAGCGATTGCCAGGACAACACCGCTTCGACGCGCTGCAAACGCAAGGCCGGTTCGCCATCCGGACCCAGCAAGCTGACCGCATCCAGAACCAAATCGGGATTAAGCCCGCGCCAGCCAGCACTGATCGACTCGATCTTGACCGGCAGACCGATCGCCCGGCTGGCCGCCGCTTCAATCGCCGGCCGATAATCGGCAATTCGCGGCAGTACCCCATGACGCAGGACCAGGACCAGCGAGACAAACAGCAACCAAAGGGCGAGCAATACCCAGCCGAGCCGGCGGCTGGCCGCCCGGACCCGCATCGACCACGGTCGACCGCTGAAATGCTGGGGAAATTCACTCACCGGAGGCCGTTGCTTTGCCAGATGGGGTACGAGATCACTACAATCGTCCGAATACGCCGAAAGTCGGCATTTTATCCTTTTCGGCCATCGCCGACGGACCTCGCCATGAACACAACACTCGACCCCCGCTGGGCAGATGCCCTGAACCACAGCCACTACCTGAGAGCCCTGCTCCAAGCGCGCCCCGAGCTGATCCCGGAACTGCACGCTGATTCTTTGCAGCCGCTGTCGGAAGCCCAGTTGAAAGCTGCGTTGCAAGGCCCCTTTGCCAGCGACGACGACGCTCGCCGCGCCCTGCGCCGCTTGCGTCAAAAAACGATGGCCCGCCTCATCCTGCGCGACCTGGGTGGCCTCGCTCCGCTGAGTGAAATCGTCGAGAGCATGACCCTGCTGGCCGACGTGACCACCAACTTCGCCCTCGACTACCATCACCGGCAACTGGTCGCCAGCTACGGCGAACCGCTCGACAGCCAGGGGCGGGCGCAGCGCCTGCTGATCATTGGCATGGGCAAGCTGGGTGGCCGCGAACTCAATGTTTCATCCGACGTCGATTACATCTTCGTCTACCCAGAAGAAGGCGACACCGCCGGCCCGAAGTCGATCGAAAACTACGACTTCTTCAACCGCCTGGGCAAGCGAATCATTGCCACCCTGGGCGAGTTGACCGCAGATGGCCAGGTCTTCCGGGTAGACATGCGTCTACGCCCCAATGGCGACTCCGGCCCGCTAGTCTGCTCACTCGATGGCCTGGAAAATTATTTCATCACCCAAGGCCGCGAATGGGAACGCTACGCCTGGATCAAGGCCCGAGTCATGAACAGCGGCGCCAATGCCGACGGAGCCGCCTTGAGTGAATGGATGCAGGCCCTGCAGCAAATTTCCCGCCCCTTCGTTTTCCGCAAGTACCTTGATTTCGGCGCCATCAACGCCATGCGCGATCTGCATGCGCAAATTCGTCGTGAAGTAGCCCGCAAGGACATGGCCGACCACGTCAAGCTGGGGCCGGGCGGCATCCGCGAAATTGAATTCATCGCCCAGGTCTTCCAGCTCATTCGCGGCGGCCGCGACCCCGGCCTGCAGATTCGGCCAACGCTGTCCGTCCTCAAACAACTGGCCAGCCGGCAGTTGATCCCGGCCGATACCGAACAGGAACTGCGCATCGCCTACGATTTCCTGCGTCGCCTCGAACACCGACTGCAATATGTGGACGACAAGCAGACCCACATGCTGCCGGTCGACAACAGCGAACGGGCAAGAATGGCCCTCAGCATGGGTTTTGCCGACTGGCCTGCCTTGCTGGCCGTCCTCAACGACCACCGCGACAAGGTGAGCCGCCATTTCGAAGCCGTTTTTTCTGACCCGGAAGAAGGTGAGCACGCGCTGACCGGCTTGTGGCAAGGGCAAATTGACGACGACCAGGCCAGCGAACTGCTCAGCGGTCTGGGTTTTCGCGAGCCGGGCGAAGCGATGAACCGCCTGGCCGAATTACGCCACTCCACCCGTTACCAGCAACTACCCAGCAGCAACCGCCTGCGTCTTGATGCCATCGGCCCGCGCCTGATCGAAGCGGCCGGCAGCACGCGCCACCCTGACCTGACGCTGGTCCGCGGCCTCAGTTTTCTGGAAAACATTGCCCGCCGCGGCGCCTACCTGGCCTTGTTGCAGCAATACCCCATGGCGCTCAAGCGGGTGGCCGACATGGTCTGTGCCTCCAGTTGGGCAGCCAGTTACCTCAATCGCCACCCGCTGCTGCTCGACGAATTGCTCGACCCCAGACTCTACGACATCGCCACCAACTGGGCCGGCTACCGCGACACGCTGCGCCAGACGCTGGCCAATCACGCCGGCGATACCGAACGCGAAATGGACATCCTGCGCGAAATGCACCACGCCCAAGTTTTCCGCCTGCTGGCCCAGGACCTGGCCGGTCTGCAAACGGTCGAGCACCTGTCTGACCATTTGACTGAACTGGCCGACACCCTGGTCCAGGAAACCCTGCCGCTGGTCTGGAGCAAAATCAAGAATCGCCACTGCGAGCAACCCCGATTTGCTGTCATCGGCTACGGCAAGCTGGGCGGCAAAGAACTGGGCTACGCCTCCGATCTCGATCTGGTGTACCTCTACGACGATGACGACGGCGACGCCCCTGAAAATTACACCCGCCTCGGCCAACGCCTGAATACCTGGCTCTCCAGCCAAACCTCGGCCGGCATGCTGTTTGAAACCGACCTGCGCCTGCGCCCCAATGGCGACTCCGGCCTGCTGGCCGTCACGGTCGACGCCTTCCGCGACTATCAATTGAAAAACGCCTGGGTCTGGGAACATCAGGCCCTGACCCGGGCCCGCTTCTGTGCCGGAGACCCAGCCGTTGGCGCCCGTTTCGAAGCCATTCGGGTCGAAATCCTGCGCCAGCCACGCGACCTGGGAGCACTGCGCGACGAAGTCGTCGCCATGCGACAAAAAATGCTCGATGCCCACGCCGTCAATGACGCCGAGCGTTTCTCGCTCAAACATGACCCAGGCGGCATTGTCGACGTCGAATTCATCGTTCAATACCTGATCCTCGGCTACGCCCACCCGCACCCGGAACTCACCGCCAATTTAGGCAATATTGCCCTGCTGCGCATCGCCGGCGAACTCGGCCTGATCGATCCGGACCTGGCTCGCCAGAGTGGCGATGCCTACCGTGAATTCCGTCGCCTGCAACACGAAAAGCGCCTGTCCGGCCAAGCCAAAGCCAGTACGGCTCGGGCACCGCTGGCGCCGTATATTTCCGCTGTCCGTGCCTTGTGGCAGACGGTCTTTAATTAACACCCCAAGGAGCCCTCCCCGTGACAACCCCCAGCCATAGCCACCATTGGGAATTTTTCAGTGCCGGCGGTTTCGACCAAGTTCGCATCGACCGCGGCAGCGACCTGACCCACCTGTCCGAACTGAACCAGAAACTCTGGGTCGCCCTGTCCTGCCCGGTCAACGGGCTGGAATTCGACCCCGCCACCCTGAGTTTGCTCGACAGCGACGGGGATGGCCACATCCGCGCACCGGAACTGATTGCCGCCATCGAATGGGCCGAACACCTGCTGAAATCGGCCGACACGCTGATGGCCGGTGGCGACCTGGCCCTCGACGACATTGACGACAGCCACGCTGATGGCCAGCGCCTGCTGGCCTCCGCCCGACACATTCTGAGCAGCCTCGACAAGCCGGAGGCCAAGCATATCGGCGTCGACGACACGGCCGACAGCGTCCGAATTTTTGCTTCCACGCTGCGCAACGGCGACGGCATCATCAGCCGGATTGAGCACGATGATGCCCTGCAACAGACCCTAAGCGACATCATCACTTACCTGGGCGGCGTCACCGACCGCAGTGGCGAAGCCGGGGTCGACCAGGCAATGGTCGACCGTTTCTTCAGCGAAGCCGCGGCCCTGCAAGCCTGGCGCGACGCCCCGGCCGGCGACGCCAGCCTGCAACCACTCGGCGAGCAGAGCGCTATCGCTCACGCCGCACTACTCGGCGTCAAAGGCAAGATCGACGACTTCTTTACCCGCTGCCGCCTGGCCGATTTCGATCCACGCGCCAGTCAGCTACTCAATGGCAGCGAAGACGACCTGCGTGCCATCGGCCAGCGTAATCTGGCCGAATCGGTCGCCGATCTCGCCACCCTGCCCCTGGCTTTCGTTCGCAACGGCGGCCAGCTGCCGCTCGACAAGGGCCTCAATCCGGCCTGGGAAGACGCCATGGCCATGGCACGCAGCACCGCCATCACACCGATTCTGGGTGAAATCAGCGCGTTGACCGCGAGCGACTGGGCCACCGTCAAGGGCCGCTTTTCGCCCTATGAAAACTGGCTCGCCGCCCACCCGGCCACACCGCTGGACAACCTGGCAAGCGAGCGCTTGCAACAATTGCTGGCCAGCGACCATGCCGCCCGTCTGAGCGCCCTGATCGCCGAAGATGCCGCCATGGCCGATGCCGCCGCGGCCATCGCCGAAGTCGATCAACTGACCCGCCTGACCCGCGACCTGGCCAAGATCGCCAACAATTTCGTTTCCTTTACCGATTTTTACACTCGGCGCGACCTGGCCATTTTCCAGGCCGGGACCCTTTACCTTGATGGCCGCAGTTGCGAACTCACCGTCAAGGTACTGGATGCCGGCAAGCATGCGGCGCTGGCAGCGCTGTCCGGGGTTTATCTGGCCTATTGCGACTGTCGCCGCCAGGGCGAAAAAATGACCATTGCCGCCGCCTTCACGGCCGGGGATTCTGATCAGTTGATGGTCGGTCGTAACGGGGTGTTTTACGACCGCGACGGCAAGGACTGGGACGCTACGATCACCAAGATCATCGACCACCCGATCAGCATCCGCCAAGCCTTTTGGTCGCCGTACAAGAAACTGGCCCGACTGATTGCCGAACAAGCGCAGAAGTTTGCTGCCGACAAGGCCAAGGGCGTTGATGATCTGAGCGCCAAAGCCGTTGGTGAAGCAGGCCAGCGGGTCAGCAGCGGCGACAAAGCTGCTCCGGCTCCTTTCGATGTCGCCCGTTTTGCCGGCATTTTCGCCGCCATCGGCCTGGCCGTCGGCGCGCTCGGCACCGCGCTGGCGGCACTGGTCACCGGTTTCCTCGGCCTAAAACTGTGGCAGATGCCGCTCGCCCTCGGCGGACTGATGCTGCTGGTTTCCGGTCCCGCGATGGCCATGGCCTTCTTCAAACTACGCAACCGCAACCTCGGTCCGATTCTCGATGCCAATGGCTGGGCCGTGAATACCCGCGCCCGGATCAACATTCCCTTCGGCCGGGCCCTGACCCAGATGGCCGCATTGCCGACCGGCGCCCGGCGCAATCTGACCGACCCTTATGCCGAAAAGAAAACCCCCTGGTTGCTGTACTTCTTCCTTGGCGCAGTGCTGATGCTCGGTTTGCTCTACCTCGGCACCGGTACGCTACCCGGCTTGTAAACTATTGCGTCAACAAGGCCCACGACACGAGCCCATTGTAATAATTACAAAAGAATACAGTCAGAATATTGGAATATAATGCCCGGCAACGCCTTTCGCCGGGCATTCAAAAATACTGCTCGAGCCAAGCCTGCATGGCCTGCTCAAATGATGTCACAAGCGACCGGTGAAAGCTCCGTTGTCAATTCTCCGACAACCCAACCCCAGATTACGGAGCTGCCATGTTTTTCAACGGTGAAAGTCCCCCGCCTTGCCCTGTCTGCGGCAAATACAACACGATCCGCATTCCCCGGCGTCCCATTGACCGCCTGCTGAGTCTCTTTGGCAAGGTTCGCCGCTATCGCTGCGCTCAACCCGAGTGCCGCTGGGAAGGCCGACTCAAGCTCAAGTAAGCTGCGCCAGCCGGGCTACGGCTGCTAGCAAGGTCGCCTCCTGTTTGGCGAAGCAGAAACGCACGACCTTGTCGTCGCGGCCATCATGGTTGAACACCGAGACCGGGATGACGGCCACGCCGACGTTGCGCGTTAGCCACTCAGCAAAGGCCCGGTCCGGCAGATCTGAGATACGGTCGTAGCGCGCCAGCTGGAAATAGGTGCCGCGGCAAGGCAGTAAATCGAACGGAGTCGCCGCCAGGATGGCCCGGAAAAAATCCCGCTTCTGCTGGTAGAAAGTGGCCAGTCGCAGATGGCGCGAGGCATCCTGCATGTACTCGGCAAGCGCCAGCTGTGATGGCGTGTGCACGGTAAACACATTGAACTGATGAACTTTCCTGAACTCCGCCATCAGCGCGTCGGGGCCAACGACATAGGCAATCTTCCAGCCGGTGATGTGGTAGGTCTTGCCAAAGCTGGAGACCACCAGCGTCCGCCGGGCCAGTTCCGGATGCGCACACAGGCTGCGGTGCGACTCACCGTCGAACACGATGTGCTCGTAGACTTCGTCGGAAAGCACGACGATATCGGTCCCGCGCAGCAATTCGGCCAGTTTGTCGAGGTCGACCGCAGTCAGCAGGCTGCCCGTCGGGTTATGGGGTGAATTGACGATGACCATCCGCGTCTTCGCCGTGATCAGTTGTGCCACCTGCGCCCAGTCCGGGCGGTAGTCGGGATAGCGCAGGGAGGCGAAGACGGCCTTGCCGCCAACTGTTTCGATGGCCGGCACATAACTGTCGTAGACCGGCTCGAAGACCAGGACTTCATCGCCCGGCCGGACGAAGGCGGCAATTGCCGTGAACAGGGCCTGCGTCGCGCCGGCCGTGACGGTCACCTCACGGTCGACATCGAATCGCGGGCCATAAAGCGCCGCCACCTTGTCCGCTATCGCCTGCCGTAATTCGGGCACGCCCGCCATCGGCGCGTACTGGTTCCGCCCGGCCAGCATGTGACGATGCAGCGCATCGAACAAGGCCGGTTCGGCCTGGAAATCGGGAAAACCCTGCGACAGGTTGACCGCACCGCACTCGACCGCCATCTGCGACATCACCGTAAAAATGGTTGTTCCGGTTTGGGCAAAACAGGGGCGGGGGGTGAATTTGATCGATTCCACGCCAATCCTCACTGACATCCATTCGTGGTCACAGCAGCCGGGCGCATGGCCCCGACCGGCGCAAACCAGTGTTCAAGAAACGCCACGCTGACCCGCAGCTTGGCCGATACCGACAGGCGCGTCGGATAAACCGCCCAGACATCCGCCGGCTGGCCATAGCCGGGCAGAACCGGCAGCAGCACACCGCTGGCCAATTCCCGTTCGATGTCCCAGGTCGACCGCAGCATGATGCCATGACCGTCGACCGCCCATTGTCGGACCACCTCGCCATTATTGGCTGACAACGGCCCACTGACCCTGATCGCCACCGGCCCCTCCGGCCCATCGAGCTCCCAGCGCCAGAAATCCTGATCGCGTTCCCGGATCGACAGGCAGCGATGCTGCTGCAGCTCAGCCAGCGACTGCGGTACGCCGTAGCGTTCGAGATACGCCGGAGCGGCACAGAGCACGCGGCGATTGCCGGCAATCCGGCGCTTGATGACATTCCCCTCACGCACCTGACCAATGCGGATATCCAGCTGGAAGCCCTCCTCAACCAGGTCGACCGGGCGATCGAACAATTCGAGCTGGATTTCCAGCTGCGGAAACTGCCGCGCCATGGCCGACAAGGCCGGTGCCAGACGGCTGCGACCGAAACCGGTGCTACTGCAGATGCGCAGCAACCCGCTGGGCGCCACCTTCTCGCGCGAAATCGCCGCCCCCATCAACGCGACGTCCTCGAGAATACGCAACGCCCATTGATGGACAATTTCACCCTGGCCGGTCATCGACACCTGGCGCGTTGTCCGGTGCAACAGCTTTTCCTGCACCGTCGCCTCGAGCAAGGCGATCCGCTTGCTCACCACGGCCTTCGATACCCCGAGTTCACGAGCGGATGCAGAAAAACTGCGGTTACGTGCCACCACGCAAAACAGGCGCAAATCATCCAGTTGGGGATTACTGTTCATGATTCGTGTCCACAAGATTCACATACTGACTGATTGTAAATACTTTACACAACGATAAGCTACTGCACTCTCCCCTCAACCATGACAGCCTCCCGAAAGACATCTGATGAATGTACTGGCGCTGACCGATCTGCTGGGCCTACTCCTGCTCGGTGCCGGCCTGGGTTTCTTTGGCGGCCTGTTCGGCATCGGCGGCGGCATCATCGCCATTCCCGTGCTGGCCCTCGCCTTCGGCATGGAACAAGCCCTCGCCCAAGGCACCTCGCTGGCGATGATGGTCCCCATCCTGCTGGTCGGCTGGTGGCGTTACCAGCGGCGCCACCCGGCCCCCGGACGCAGCGCATGGCAGCTTGCCTTGTCGGCTTCGCTCACCACCTGGCTGGTCGCCCGACTAGCCACCGGCCTGGATCCGGCGCTGTTGCGCACGGGCTTCGGCGTGTTCCTGCTGTTTCTTGCCCTGCATCTGCTCCGGCCACGACATCGCCCGACCGGCTCACCGCCCCCAGCCGGTCCCGATTCACGCTGGCTGCCGGCGGTTGGCGTGATCGGCGGCGCCTGCATGGGATTTCTCGGCGTTGGTGCCGGGCTGGTGGCCACCCCGTTGTTAACCCGCCTGTTCGGCCTGCGACAAACCGTTGCCCAAAGCCTGTCGCTAGCGCTCGTCACGCCCAGCGCCGTGGTCGCCCTGCTGACCTACAGCCAGGCCGGGCGCGTCGACGGGTCGATGGGCCTGCCTCTGGCCATCGGCGGCCTGTGCACGGTTTCGGCCGGCGTCAGCTGGGCCCACCGCCTGCCCGAACGCCAGATGCAGGCTGCCTTTGCCTGGATGATCCTGCTCACTGCCGGCTGGCTACTGCTCAAACCGCTGTTCATCCCGTAAGCCCAGGCCCCTGCCGACCCAGCCAGTCAAGCAGCGGACAGGCTAGAATCATGCCCTCCCAACCCTGCCCAGGCGCATCGGCATGAACATCCACGGCACCCCCACCCGCACCCTGCGCGCCCGTCCCGCGCAGAACGCCATCGACCTGATCGACCAGACCCGCCTGCCGCATGCCCTGCACTGGGTGCGAGCCTCTACGCTGGAAGAGGCGGCGCATGCCATCCGCGCCATGCAGGTCCGCGGCGCACCGCTGATCGGGGCGACTGCGGCCTATGGCCTGGCCATTGCCCTGGAGTTCGAGGCGTCCGACGTCCGGCTGGCCGAAGCCGCCGCCCTGTTGCGGTCGACCCGGCCGACGGCGGTCAATCTGCACTGGGCACTGGCCCGCATGGAAAACCGCCTGTCCGGCCTGTCGACCGCGGAACGGCGTGCCGCCGCCTGGGTCGAGGCCGATGCCATTGCCGAAGAAGATGTGGCCCAGAATGCCGCCATCGGCCAGCACGGCCTGGGCGTATTGCGCCAACTGCCACGCCATGACGGCCGCAGCCTGCAGGTCATGACGCACTGCAATGCCGGCTGGCTGGCCACGGTCGACTGGGGGACCGCCCTGTCCCCGGTGTATGCCGCCCATGATGCCGGCCTGCCGGTCCATGTCTGGGTATCCGAGACGCGGCCGCGCAACCAGGGACTGCTGACGGCCTGGGAATTGGCTCAGCACGGCGTACCGCACACCTTGATTGCCGACAATGCTGCCGGCCTCCTGATGCGGGAAGGCCGGGTCGATGCCGTCATCGTTGGCGCCGACCGTATCGCCGCCAATGGCGACGTTGCCAACAAAGTCGGCACTTACCTGAAGGCCCTGGCCGCCGCCGACACCGGGATTCCCTTCTACGTCGCTGCACCTCGTTCAACGCTCGATTTCGACTGCCCGGATGGTGCCGCCATCCCGATCGAAGAACGCGACGGGGATGAATTCCGCCGGGTGCATGGCCTGGATGCGCACGGTCAACCCTCGGCACTGCTGCAATTGCCGGAGGACGAAGGCGTTGCCAACCCGGCCTTCGACGTCACCCCGGCCCGTCTGGTCAGCGGCCTGATCACCGAACGCGGCGTCTGTCCGGCCAGCCTGGCGGGCTTGCTGGGACTGTATCCGGAGATGAGCAAAGCACGACTCTGACAAAATGGGGTAGTAATCACTATTGCATGACTTTCCTTGTCATACGGATTTCTGAAATACATAATCGCCCGAATGATTAAAAAACCCGCTGCCGCTTTCGTTATTGGCCTCCTGCTTTTGGCATGGTGGGCCATGAGCAGCCCGGGCACGAATGGCGGCATTGCACAGGCGAAAGAAAGTCGCGCACCAGCCACCACCCCCTCCTTGTCAAACGGACGCGCTGCCCTACTCCCCCTGCCGCCCGTCCCGGCCATAGGGCGCGAAAAAGCAGCGTTGGGAGAGCGCCTTTTTTTCGAAAAACGTCTGTCGCGCGACAACACGATTTCATGTGCCAGTTGCCATGATCCGGCTCGTGGCGGAACCGACCGGCGGCCTGTATCGATCGGCATTGACGGTCACACCGGCCCCATCAATGCCCCGACCGTCTTCAATGCGGCCTTGAATTTTGTGCAATTCTGGGACGGCCGTGCCGCTAGCCTGGAAGAACAAGCCGCCGGGCCGGTGCATAACCCACTGGAAATGGGCGCGAACTGGGCCTTGGTCATTTCGAAACTAACGAACGATGAAAGCTACCGCGTCGCCTTCGCCCAGCTTTACCCACAAGGCATAACCGGCGAGACGATTGCCGATGCAATCGCAGCTTTCGAACACACACTGCTCACGCCCAGCCGCTTTGATCTCTTCCTGGCAGGCAACCCCCATGCCTTGAACAAACAGGAGCAAGATGGCTACCGTCGCTTCCTCGATTACGGCTGCGCGAGTTGCCATCAGGGGGCCAACATTGGTGGCAACATGTTCCAGCGCTTTGGCGTGATGGCAGACTATTTCGCAGGGCGCACGCCAACGGCCGCAGACCTGGGCCGATTCAACGTCACACAGCGCGAAGCAGACCGCCACGTTTTCAAGGTACCCAGCCTGCGTAATGTCGCTCTGACAGCCCCCTATTTTCACGATGCCTCAGCCCAGACGCTAGAAGAAGCCATCATGATCATGGGCCGCGTCCAGCTTGGCAGGGAACTGACCATCCCCGATACGCAGGCTATTGCAGCCTTCCTGAAAACACTCAACGGGCACTGGCGCGGACACCCCTTACCATGACCCCGGTGCTGCCTCAGGCTTTGCCACATCGTCAGCTCCTGATCATCGGCACGGTATTAGCCGTGTGCTTCGCAATGCTGACCTGGCTTAATCAGCATGCCGAACTGGTCGCGCCAGAGCAGCATGACCGTTACATGCAACAACTGCGCGAATTGCGCGAGCTCGATGCTCGAATCGATGCTGAATTGCTGGCTAACCGGCTCGAACTAACCCGCAACTATGATGCCCTGACCGACTTTACCCAACGCGCATTAGCGGTGGGAAACACCGTGCAGTCTGCACCAAGCTTCCTTGCCACGACAGACCGGGCACAACTTGAACTATCGGCCAAAACACTGAGAGACATGCTGCACCAGAAGGCTGCTCATATTGACCATTTCAAGCGCGACAATTCGGTGCTGCGCAATTCTCTGGCCTTTTTCCCGGTAGCTGCTGACCAATTACTGGCGCATGACAAATCATCGATATTTCCTACGGCGATCCGTCTAGACATCGGACACTATGTCCGCCATGTGCTGGCCTTTGCCCGTGCGCCCCATGGCAACATCGAGAGCGAGATCACCTCGACACGCCAGGCCCTGAGTCGCTTAAAACTGCCCGCCGCACCTCAAGCGAATCTCTCCGCCTTACTGCGCCATGGCGACGTCATCACCCAGCGACTTGGTTTGCTTGATCAGCAGATACAGAACGCCTTTGAGCTCGACAGTCGTGGTTTGCTTGAAACGCTCAGTCGCCACTACGGCGAAGGCTATTTGCACGCCACACAACAAGCCAATCATTATCGACTGGCCCTGTACGCCGTTGCACTCATGCTAACGGCCTATCTGGCGTGGAGCTTTGTTCGCCTCAACCGTATCGGTCGCTCGCTCGCTGCTGCCCATGCTGAACTCAGCGACCGATACGCGGCCCAACTAGCGGCAGAAAAACAACTCAAACTGAACGCCACGGCGTTCCTGAGCGCTCACGATGGCATCACGTTGACCGATGCCCAAGGCAATATCCTCGACGTCAACCCGGCCTTCACGCGCATCACAGGCTGGGAACGAGACGAAGTGATCGGTCGCAATCCCCGCGTACTCAAATCCGGCCGCCATGACCGTGATTTTTATGCGGCGATGTGGAAGAGCATCCTGGAAACAGGCAACTGGCGTGGCGAGATATGGAACCGCAATAAATACGGTGACGTATACCCCGAATTACTGTCGATCTCCACGGTTCGTGACGCGGCAGGTACGCTCACCAATTTTGTTGCGGTATTCGCAGACATCAGCCGCATCAAGGCCCAGGAGCAACAGCTCAAGCAGATGGCCTATTACGACACGTTGACCAACCTACCCAACCGCGCCCTGCTGTCTGACCGCCTGTTGCAGAGCATGTCGCAGACGCCACGTTCTGGCACCGTCATGGCCATTGCTTACCTTGATCTAGACGGTTTCAAGGAAGTAAACGACACCTTGGGGCATGAGGTTGGTGACCGCGTACTCATCGAGATGGCGAGCCGGCTGCGGGATGAAGTACGCGGTGGCGATACTGTGGCACGCCTGGGGGGAGACGAATTCGTCATTCTGCTGCTCGGCCTCCAGGACCGTGCGGAGAGCGTGCAGGCACTGCAGCGTATTCTGGAAGCGATTGCCATGCCGCTACCCATGACGCCTCTGCCGACCATACTCTCCGGCAGTATCGGCGTCACCATTTTTCCTGACGACGACGAAGATCCAGACACCTTGCTTCGTCATGCCGACCAAGCCATGTATCTGGCCAAACAAGCGGGGAAAAACCGCTTTCATTTCTTCGACCCGATCGAGGATCGTGACGCACGCACCCGCCATCTCAATCTCCAGCGCATCCGTACGGCACTCGAGGAAAATGAATTTGTCCTGTATTACCAACCCAAGGTCGATATGCGTGCGGGCCGAGTGCTCGGCGCCGAAGCGCTGATCCGCTGGAATCACCCCAAGCGCGGCCTGCTCCCACCCATTGATTTCCTGCCGCTGGTTGATAACGACCCCTTAGCCATCGACATCGGCGACTGGGTGATCGAAACGGCACTCACGCAGATGGAAAACTGGCATTCTGAAGGCATCACACCAACCGTCAGCGTCAATGTCGACAGCATTCAGCTGCAACATGCCGCTTTTGTTCAGAAACTTCAGGAGGCACTGGCGCGCCACCCGGCCGTGGCGGGTCAGCTTGAACTTGAAGTACTGGAAACGGCGGCCCTGGAAGATGTCGTCAAGATATCCCAGGTCATCTCGACCTGCCATGAAATGGGCGTCGCCTTCGCGCTCGACGATTTCGGCACCGGCTATTCCTCCTTAAGCTATTTGAAGCGACTACCTGCCGCAACGATCAAAATCGACCAAAGCTTCGTTCGTGAACTACTCAATGACCAGAACAACCTGGTCATCGTGCAGGGCGTGCTCGGCCTGGCCAATGCATTCCAGCGCAATGTCATTGCTGAAGGCGTGGAGTCGCCTGAACACGGCCGCCTGCTGCTCCAACTCGGCTGTGATCAGGCACAGGGCTACGGCATCGCCAAACCGATGCCGGCCGCCGCCTTTGCCGGCTGGACACGCCAATGGCGACCCGACCCCGCTTGGGACAAGGTCCGCGAATTATTCTGGGAAGACGCTGACTACCCGCTGTTTCTGGCCGAAGTAGAACACCGTAACTGGGTTGCTCAACTCATTTACACCACCAGTCAATATCGCCCCATATCCAGTGAATACATTAGCGATGTCACACACTGCCACTTTGGTCAGTGGTACCACGACAAAAAACGCACCCAGCTACGCTATGCCGGACTAGCCGCCTATCGGAACATCGATGCACCGCACCGTAAAGTGCATGAAATTGCCGAACGCATTAACGCTTACTGGCACGAAGGACGGATTGATGCTGCCCAGAAACTGATTCCCGAACTCGCCATCGCCAGAGACGAGGTGTTGGCCGCCTTAGCCGATTTACAACTGGCGGTAGCAACACGCCGTCCCTCCAACTGAGTTCAAAGATCCCCCCAAGCATTTGCTACTGATGAGCCACAGCCCATCGCAACTTTGTCAGACCCCGCTTTAAGCGTCACAATAAAGCGCTTTACTGCTATCCAATCCCCAGACCGATGAATGGATCACCCGAACTGCGCAGCCTGAACCTGGCCGATACCGACCCCGAGCGCCTGCGTGCTGCCCTGCTGGCAGACTTCCACGCCACCTTCGATCGCTACGAACAATTGTTCGACACCCTGGCCTGTGAGGCTGCCTGGTACGACAAACCGATTGCACTGCGTCATCCGCTGATCTTCTATTTCGGCCACACCGCGACCTTCTTCGTCAACAAGTTGCTGCTCGCCGGCTTGCTCGGCGAACGGATCAATCCACGCTTCGAATCCATCTTTGCCGTCGGCGTCGACGAGATGAGCTGGGACGATCTGGACGATACCCGATACGACTGGCCGGGCGTCGATGAAGTCCGCGCCTATCGAAATCAGGTCCGGCAGACGGTTGACCGCCTCATCCGCGACACCCCGCTGATGCCGCCGATCGACTGGCACAGCCCATGGTGGGCAATTCCGATGGGCATCGAACATGAGCGCATCCATCTGGAAACCTCGTCGGTACTGATCCGCCAGCACCGCCTTGATTACGTCCAGCCGCATGCCGACTGGTCGCCCTGCCGTGCCCATGGTCCGGCACCGGCCAATGCGCTGGTCAACATACCCGCCGGCGAGGTGTGCCTGGGCAAGCCCCTGACCGACCCGCACTATGGCTGGGACAACGAATACGGCATGCACCAGGCGACGCTGCCGGCCTTCCAGGCCAGCCGCCATCTGGTGTCGAATGGTGAGTATCTCGCTTTTGTCGAGGCCGGCGGCTACGCCGACGATCGCTGGTGGGACGCGGAAGGCCTGGCCTGGCGTCAATTCGCCCGGGCAGCACACCCGACCTTCTGGATCCGCCATGCAACGGGCTGGCACCTGCGCCTAATGACCGAGGAAACCGACCTGCCGCTCAACTGGCCGGTCGAGGTCAATAATCTGGAAGCCCGCGCCTTCTGTGCCTGGAAAGCCGCGCTGAGCAGCCTGCCGGTCCGTCTGCCAAGCGAGGATGAGTGGTACCGGCTGGTTGATTTCTGCGGACTTTCCGCTGTCGACCGCAACCCGGAGATTAATGGCCAGTGGCAGCTGACACACGAAGCCTCGTCCTGCCCGGTGGACCGCTTTGCGCACGGGCCGCTGTTCGATGTGCTCGGCAATGTCTGGCAATGGACACAAACACCGACCTACCCTTTCGATGGCTTTGCCGTCCATCCGATTTACGACGATTTCACGACACCGACTTTCGACGACCGCCACGACCTGCTCAAGGGGGGATCGTGGGTCTCCTGCGGCAACGAGGCGCAACTGGCCTCACGCTACGCCTTCCGCCGACATTTTTTCCAGCATGCCGGCTTCCGCTACGTCGTCGGCACGCCGCCGGCACCTGCCCCGGTGGCGACCTACGAAACCGACGAGGCCCTGGCCCAGTACGCCGAATTCCACTTTGGTGACCATTATCACGCGGTCGCCAATTTCCCGGCGACACTGGCGGCGCTGGCCGTCGACGCCATGGGGGATGCCCCGAAACGCCAGGCGCTCGACCTGGGCTGCGCCACCGGCCGTGCCAGTTTCGAACTGGCCCGCCATTTCGATACAGTCACCGGCATCGACTTCTCGGCCCGCTTCATTGGCCTCGGCGTGCAGATGGCCAAACAGGGCCGCATCCGCTACACCCTGCCTGAAGAGGGTGAACTGGTCACCTACCGCGAGCGCACGCTAGCCGAACTGGACCTAGCCGACACGGCGGCGCGCGTGCAGTTCTGGCAGGGCGATGCCTGCAACCTGAAACCCAACTTCACCGGCTACGACCTGATCCTCGCCGCCAATCTGATCGACCGCCTGCACACGCCGCGCCAGTTCCTCGACACGGTGCATGAGCGACTCAATCCCGGGGGCGTGCTGCTCATTGCCTCGCCCTACACCTGGCTGGCCGAACACACCCGGCGCGAGCACTGGCTGGGCGGCTTCAAGCAAGACGGCGAAAGCTTCACCACGCTCGATGGCCTGCACGCCGTGCTCGACCAGAATTTCGAGATGCTGGGGCCACCGCGCGACGTGCCGTTCGTCATCCGCGAAACCCGCCGCAAGTTCCAGCACACCCTCTCCGAAGTCACCCTCTGGCGCCGCCGGGAGTCCACATGAGCAATCTTCGTCAGCAACTGATCAACACCGCCTGCGCCATGCAGGCGGCCGGTCTCAATCGCGGCACCGCCGGCAATGTCAGTGTGCGTGACAACAGCGGCCATTTTTTCATCACCCCCAGCGGCCTGCCGTATGACCGCCTGAGTAGCAGCGACATTCCGCACATGGGGCTGGATGGTGCCTACCACGGCACCCGCAAGCCATCATCGGAATGGCGTTTTCACCGTGACCTTTACGCCAGCCGCCCCGAAGTCGGCGCCGTACTGCACGCCCATTCGCCCTTTGCTGTCAGCCTGGCCTGCCTGCGCCGCGACATTCCGCCCTTTCATTACATGATTGCCCGCTTTGGCGGCGACACGATCCGTTGTGCCGACTACGCCCTTTTTGGCTCGGCGGCGTTGTCGACCGCGGCACTAACCGCGATGACTGAGCGCAAGGCCTGCCTGCTCGCCAACCACGGCATGTTGGTCGCCGGCCGCAACCTGGACGAAGCGCTGACCCTGGCCATCGAACTGGAAGAACTATGCGAGCAATACTGGCGAGCCTGCCAGTTAGGGCAACCGGTACTGCTCGATGCCGACGAAATGCGCGCGGTGATGGCGCAATTCGCCGGCTACGGACAGCCATAAACCAGGTTCAAGCCAGTGCCAATAACAGGCTGCTGGTCGACGAGCTGCCTTGCGCGCTGGATTGGCCGTAAGCGTGCATCAACTGCATGATCTGGCGCATGACCTGCATCTCGCTGCTAGCCGCCTGAGCCGTCGTGCTGTCGCTGCCCGTCGATGTCGCGCTGTCCTGCGACTGCCGGAAGCTGTTGGCCTCCTGAAAACTCACCTTGCCATCGCCGTCCGTATCGGCGGCCGAAAAATTGTCGATGATGTTGCTGATCATCGACGAACGCGGGCTATCCGAACTGCCGATTTCGCTCAACTGGCTGCTCAGTTCCTCTTCGGTAAACCCGGCATCATCGGCGGATGGCGGTGGCGGGGGTGGCGGCATGCCGCCCATGCCCTGCGGCCCGCTCTGGCTAGCCATCAAACTTTGCTGCAATTGCGACAGGACCGAACTGAATTCGCTTTCGGTCACCTGACCATTGCTATCGCTGTCCAGCGTCGAAAACAGCGAGTCCACGCCGCTACTGTCGCTGCCGGAAATATTGCTCAGTGCCGAGGCGAAATCGCTCTTTTCCAGGTAGCCCTGGCTTTTGGTATCCAAGCGTGAAAACAGATGACTAAACATCTGCGACGAATTGCCCACACGATCGATCATGGTCTTCTCCTTAACAAGTGAATGAATGCCACCCAAGCTGCAGCGCACATGGTCTATTGAGCAAGTTATCGGCCAAAAATGGCCGCGCATGGGGCTGATGCAGGTTAATTCAGGTAAAAACCCGTTAAAAAAACGGCCACTTTCTGCGGTCGACCGCTTGGAATACCAAAAACCATGCCACCAATGCCTCAAAAACCCCTTTGCGGCAGTTTTTGCCGGCACAACACGGCAGGTAAAACGCGGTAAAAAAAGGCGAAAGGCCCTTGCCCACTCGCTAAGATGGCAGCCTGACCTACCCGGAGACCCTGGCCGTGACCACCGTTCTGCTCATCGACGACGACCGCGAGTTGGTCGACCTGCTCGCCGACTACCTGCAGCAGGACGGGTTCGCAGTCCACGGCGTCCACGATGGCGACAACGGAGTCCATGAAGCCCTCTCCGGCAGCTACGCCATTGCAGTGCTCGACATCATGCTGCCCGGCCTGTCCGGCATTGAGGTGCTGCGCCGCATTCGCGGCGCCGGCAGCCACCTGCCAGTTCTGATGCTGACCGCCCGGGGCGACGACATGGATCGCATCATCGGCCTGGAGTTGGGCGCCGACGATTACGTACCCAAACCCTGCCTGCCACGCGAACTGGCTGCCCGGCTGCGCGCCATCCTGCGCCGCACACAAGTCAGCAGCGCCGACCCGCATGCGGAAGAAATCCTGGTCGGCCCGCTCCGCCTGCGCCCAGCCTTGCGCCAGTGCGAATGGCAAGACCAGCCACTGGAACTGACCAGCACCGAATACAACCTGCTTGAAGTGCTGGCCCGCCATGCCGGCAAAACGATCAGCAAGGCCGACCTGTCGATGCAAGCACTGGGCCGGCCACTGGCCCGCTTCGACCGCAGCATCGATGTCCATCTGTCCAGCATTCGCCACAAACTGGGCCCGCTGCCCGATGGCCGTTCAAGCATCCAGACGGTCTTCCGTCAGGGCTACCAGATGATTCCCTCCTGAACCATGGGCCGCCTGTTCTGGAAATTTTTTCTCATTGTCTGGCTGACCCAACTGGCCGCCATCGCCGCCACCGGCACCCTTTTCTGGCTGGAGCGCGAGCGCCTGGGCGAGCAAATGAGCGCCTCACCACCCCCCTGGTCGGTCGCCGCCCATCCCCCTCCAGCACGCGGCGAACACGGTAAACGGCCGCCGCATCGACCACCGCCCCCGCCTGGCATTCCCGTCCTGCACATCGTGACCGGCCTGCTGGCCAGCCTGCTTTCAGCGGCGGCCATCGCCGGGTATGTCGTTCGGCCGCTCCGCCGCCTACGCCTGGCACTGGCCACGGCCGCCAGCGGCGACCTGAGCCAACGTATCGCGCCGGCCATGGGCCGACGCAAGGATGAGCTGGCTGAACTGGCCCAGGCTTTTGACCATATGAGCGACCGCCTGCACAGCCTGATGCAAGCCCAGCGTCGTTTGCTACACGATGTCTCGCACGAATTGCGCTCGCCGCTGGCCCGCCTGCAGGCGGCGGTCGGGCTGGCCCGGCAACAACCGGCACGTTTCGAGGAAAGCCTGGACCGGCTGCAGCGTGAAGGCGAACGGATGGACCGTCTGGTTGGCGAATTACTCACCCTGGCCCGCCTGGAAGCCGGCGAAACCACAGCCCCCGAACGCTTTGAGCTCGGCGAATTACTGGCTGATCTGGTCGACGATGCCAGCTTTGAAGGCGCCTCCCGCCAAGTGGCCATCCAACTGGAGCGCGATGATGGACTCACCGTTCAAGCCGACCCAAACCAGTTGCACCGGGCGATCGACAATGTGCTGCGCAACGCCCTACGGCACGCGCCAAACCACAGCACCATCACCGTTCGCTGCCGCCAGGTCAGCCCGCAGACAATCCGCCTGCTGATCGAGGATCAGGGCGAGGGGGCGCCGCCGGCCTTGCTCGACCAGTTGTTCGAACCCTTTGTCCGCGCTGCGCCCGAGGCCGGTTTCGGCCTCGGGCTGGCCATTGCCCGCCGCGCCATTCTGGCCGCGGGTGGTGAAATCAGCGCGGAGAACATGACGGAGGGCGGCTTCCGGGTGCGCATCACCCTGCCGCTAGTCACCAGTGGCTGAACTCAGCCGCTTTCCAGTACCCGCAGCAGCGAGGCCGTGTCGTCCTTGCCCCAGCCCTGCGCCATCAGGGCATTGAGCTGCTGCGCCACGATTGCGGTCAACGGCACCGCGACACCGCTTTGCCGAGCAGCTTCAAGAACCAGGCCAAAATCCTTGTGATGCAGACGGGCCTCGATCCCGGCAGAAAAATCGCGGTCGACCATGCGTTGCCCCATGATCTCCAGCACCCGCGATGCCGCTGAACCGCCGGCCAGCGCCTGCCTGACCTTGCCACAATCGACACCGGAGGCCGCCGCCAGGCGCATCGCCTCGGCTACCGCCTCGATGGCGGCAACCATGATCATCTGATTGCAGGCCTTGGCCACCTGGCCGGCACCGTTGGGACCGATATGGACGATGCGCTGGCCGAAGCAGGCGAGCAGCGGCCGCACCCGTTCCAGCACATCGGCCTCGCCCCCCGCCATGATGGCCAGCGTGGCGTCGATCGCACCTTGGACGCCGCCGGATACCGGCGCATCAAGCAAGTGGATACCCCCTTGAGCCAGTTGACCGGCAATCCGCCGCGCTGCCGCCGGGGCGATGGTCGAACAATCGACCAGCACCGACCCGGGCGCCATACCATGCTTCAGCCCCTGCGCCCCCAGCGCCACCTGTTCCACATCAGCGCTTGAGGTAATCATCGTAAATACCACCGGGCAAGCCGCCCCCAGCGCCGCCGGCGTGTCATGAACGGTGGCCGACAAGCCTGCCAGCGTCTGCGGTCGACGGGCCCAGAGATGTAAATCATGGCCCGCCGCCAGCAGATGCTGCACCATCGGCCGCCCCATGACGCCCAGACCGATAAAGCCGACGCGCTGGCGACCCGCCGGCGAGCCACATTGCTGCGCTTCAACTGTCCTCATTTGCCCGCCTGCCCCGACAGTGTCTCCAGCAACTTGAGCAGGGCGATCGAATCCTCCTCGCCCAGCCCCGAGCCAACCATGGCATTGAACATTTGTGCCGTTGCCGCCGCGCCGGGCAGACACAGGCCCAGTTCATGCGCCGTCTGCATGACGATGTTCATGTCTTTCTCGTGCATCCAGCTTTTGAAACCCGGCTTGAAATTGCGGTCCAACATGCGTTGACCGTGATTTTCAAGAATTTTCGAATAGGCGAAGCCGCCGAGCAACGCCTCGCGCACCTTGCTGCGGTCGACGCCATTTTTCGAGGCAAAAGCCATCGCCTCGGCCACCGCCAGCACGCCCATACCGGTCACAATCTGGTTGGCCGCCTTGGTCACCTGTCCAGCACCGCTGGCGCCGACATGGACAATGTTCTTACCCATGCATTCAAACGCCGGCAAGGCACGGGCAAAGGCGGCATCCGAACCACCAGCCATGATCGACAAACTGCCGGCAATCGCCCCCACTTCACCGCCGGAAACCGGGGCATCGACAAAGTCGACACCGGCAGATGCCAACGCTTGACCAATCTGCCGTGCCGCAGCCGGGGCAATGGTGCTCATGTCGACCGCGACCAGGCCAGGGGTCGCCGCCGTCGCCACGGCGCGCATCACCTGCGCCACGTCCGGCGCATCAGCCACCATCGAAATCACCAGATCGACGCCGCGTGCCGCCTCGGTTGCACTGGCGGCCCCCTGGGCACCAGCATCGAGCAAGGGCTGCATCGACTCGGCCCGCCGTGCCCAGACCGTTAATTGATGGCCGCCCTGCAACAGATTGAGCGCCATCGGCCGCCCCATGATCCCAAGACCGATAAAACCGATTTTCATACCCGACTCCTCATTGCGTAAGAGAGAAATTCTAGCCCAAGGCCGCTTCGCCGGATGTCGGCGCCGAGCGCGACAAGGCCCGTGACAAGGCCGAGGCATTGCGATAACCCGCCGCCTGGGCCGCTTGCTTGAGCCCCAGGCCCTGCTGCACGATACGACGGGCCGTGGCCAGACGCAGCTGGGCCAGGTATTTGCCCGGCGTTTGCCGCATCAGCTGGCGAAAGGTATTAGCAAAGGCCGTGCGCGACATGCCAGCCTCGGCGGCCAGACTTTCCAGCGTCCAGGGCCACTGCGGCTGACCATGCATGGCCACCAGGGCGCGGGCCAGACGCGGTTCGGCCAGGCCACCGAGCAGGCCAAGCCGCCCCCCCGGATGAGCGATCAGATGGCGTAACAGACCGATGAATAGAATGTCGCCCGCCCGGGCAAGCAAGGTCGGCTGCCCGCAACGCGGCATCGCCAACTCCTGGGCGAGCAAGTCGATCAGCGGTGCCAGGGTCCCGGCCGGCGCATCGAGCGCGACCCCCTGCGGCTCAGCTAATTCATCCCATAACAAAGCGGCCAGCGGCCCATCGAAATACACCCGGGCGCATAGCACCTGCGGAAAATCACCGGCGGCCGGCGCCAGCAACTGATGCGACTGATCGGACCGACAAACCAGGATGGCCGGCGCACGCCAGCGTGTGCACGCGGTCGACGCCGCCTGCAGTTCAATTTCGCCCGCTGCCAGCACATGCAAGTGCAAGAAGGGCGTACCACTGGCGGCCATGACCCAGCGCTCCCTGGGCTTCGGCGCCGGATCGAGCGCCACGCGCGGCGCCAGACCGGCCAGCAGGGCAGACAATCGGTCAAGATGGGGCAGCGGGCTCATTTGTACGAAATGCAATCAATTTTGTATTTTTGATTGCACCAAGTGCAACACAATGGCCTTGTCGGGTCAAGATCGACGTCCGAAAGCCCCTCATTAACCAAGGAAAAGCCATGAATGTCACCGCCCTGATGCCACGCCAACCCGTCCCCGCGCTCAACCTGCCACTGCTCGATGGCGGCCGTTTTGTCCTCGGCGCTGCCCCGGGCGAACGTTTTGACCTGATTGTCTTTTATCGTGGCCTGCACTGCCCGATTTGTGCCAAATATCTGCTGGAACTGGAACGCCTCGCCCCGGAATTCACCCAACGGGGTGTGCAAATCATCGTAGCCAGCAGCGACACCGAAGATCGTGCCCGCCGCATGGCCGCCAAGTTGCAAGCCCCCGCCCTGAAGATGGCCTATGGTCTCAGCCTGATCAGCGCCCGGCAGTGGGGGCTTTACCTCAGCGCTTCGCGCGGCACAACCTCCATCGGCATCGAAGAACCGGCGCTGTTCAGCGAGCCAGGCGTCTTTCTCGTTCGCCCGGACGGCACGCTGTACTACGGCGCCGTCCAGACCATGCCCTTTGCCCGACCGCAATTTCAGGATCTGCTCGGCGCCATTGACTATGCCATCAACGTCAATTACCCGGCGCGGGGCGAGTATGGGGGCGACATTCCGGCCTGATCGCCGCGAAACAAGCCGCCAATCAAGCATCTACAAGGCGCTGTATTCGGTCCTCCTGTGTCTTGGGAAGCCGCCATGAATGCGCTTTCAGCCCTTCGCCACGGCCTGCTGATGCTGGCCCTGCTCCTTGGTTGCGCTGGCACACAGGCAGCCGAGCCGCTACGTCTGGCCCTGTCCCAAACACCGCTGTCACTTCCCTTCTACGTCGCCAAACAGCAGGGGTTTTTCAGTGCTGAAGGGCTGCACATCCAGATCGAAGAAGTCATTGGCGGGCACCGCAGCATGCAGCGTCTGCTGGCCGGCGAGGCAGACCTGACCACTTGTGCTCAACTACGTCAATAACGCAGTCAAATTCTCCGAGCACGGCAGCATCCGGATCCGCATCCGCCGCGTCGACGACAGCAGCGAGCGAGTGCAACTGTGTTTTGAAGTTGAAGACCAGGGGATCGGCATTGCAGCGGACCACCTGACACGCCTGTTCTCAGCCTTTGAACAGGCCGACAGTTCGACCACCCGAAAATATGGCGGCACCGGACTCGGGCTCGCCCTGGTCCGAAAACTCGCCGAGTTGATGGGCGGTCAAGCAGGGGCCAGCAGCAGCCCCGGCGCCGGCAGCCTGTTTTGGTTCACCGTCTGGCTGAACAAAGCCCCTCTGATGGCTTCAGACCATGCCGGCTCGCCTGAAGACAGCCTGCGCCGGCATTTTTCCCATCGTCGCTTGCTGCTAGCCGAAGACGAGCCGGTCAACCGGGAAATCACGCAAATGATGCTGGCCGATATCTTTGACCGCATCGATACCGCCACCGATGGCTGCCAGGCGGTCGAACAGGCCCGTGGCAGTGACTACGACCTGATCCTGATGGACATGCAAATGCCGAATATGGATGGCCTTGAAGCCACCCGGCGCATTCGTCAACAACCTGAATTGCGCGATCTACCGATTGTGGCCATGACCGCCAACGCCTTTGCCGAAGATCGGCAAGCCTGCATGGCCGCGGGCATGAACGACTTCATCAGCAAACCGGTAGACCCCGACATCCTGTTCAGCACCCTTGCACCACTGGCTATCCCGGCCTGACGACCGGGATCAGGCTTGATCAGACGCCACAGCCGCCACCACCCCGCTTCACGCCAAGCTTGGCCAGCAGTTTTTCGGGCGGACAAAAGCCGGTAAAGCCACTCTGCAGCAGGTTGAAACCGACAAAGGCGGTAAAGGCGAGGAACCATTCCGAGACGAAAATCGGGCTGCCCTGATAACCGAGGGCGAGGGAAAGTAGGACGAAAAAACCCGCCATGATGCGGATGATGCGTTCGATGGTCATGCGTGATGCTCCTTGCGGAAGGCTGAGTAATAAAGAACCGGGATGACGACCAGGGTCAGCAGCGTCGACACCAGGATGCCGAAGATCAGCGCCAGGGCCAGCCCGTTGAAAATCGGGTCGTCGAGAATGAACAGGGCGCCGAGCATCGCCGCCAGCGCAGTCAGCGCGATCGGTTTGGCGCGCACCGCGGCCGACTGGATCACCGCATCGTGGAAATCCATGCCGCTGGCTACCTGCTGCTTGATGAAATCGACGAGCAGGATGGAGTTGCGGACGATGATGCCGGCCAGGGCGATCATGCCGATCATCGAGGTGGCGGTGAATTGCGACCCGAACAGCGCATGCCCCGGCATGACGCCGATGATGGTCAACGGAATCGGCGCCATGATGATCAGCGGTACCAGATAGCTGCCAAAGTGAGCGACAACCAGCAGGTAGATCAGGATCAGGCCGACGCCGTAAGCGATGCCCATGTCGCGGAAAGTTTCGTAGGTGACCTGCCACTCGCCATCCCACTTGACGCTGTAGCCGGCGTACGGATCGCCCGGCTGGCGGATGAACCACTCGCCGAGCGTGCCGCCTTCCTTCAACGCCATGCCGTTGATCTTCGAGCGAATGTCGAACATGCCGTAGAGCGGCGAATCGAGCGTGCCGCCCATGTCGCCGACGACATAGACCACCGGCAGCAAGTCCTTGTGGTAGATCGCCTTCTCGCGCACGGCTTCGCGTACCTCGACCAGCTCCGACACCGGTACCAGCTGGCCACTGCGCGCACGGACACGCAGCTTGAGCAGCGTGTCCAGGGTCGACTGCTTTTCTGCTGGCAAAACCACGCGCACCGGGATCTCGAACTTGGTTTCAGTATTGCGCACCGGGGTGACATCCAGCCCGGCCAGGCCCATGGTCACCACGTCAACAATATCGCTTTGCGCCACGCCCAGTTGCGCGGCCTTGCTCTGCAGGACATGCAGCACGACCTTGCGGGAATCGGCATCGATGTAGTCGTCGACCGCGACAATGTCGGCCGTGTCGCTGAAGGCAGCACGCACTTGCTTGGCCACCGCCATCTGGCCGGCATAATCCGGGCCGTAGATTTCCGCGACAATGGGCGACATCACCGGCGGTCCAGGCGGCACTTCGACCACCTTGGCCACGCCGCCATTTTTCTTCCCGATGGCTTCGACCGCATCACGGACGGCAATCGCGATTTCATGACTCTTGCGCGAACGATGCTGCTTGTCGGCCAGATTGACCTGAATATCTCCTTTTTCCGGCGTCGACCGCAGGTAATACTGCCGCACCAGACCATTGAAATTGATCGGGCTGGCCGTACCGGCATAGGCTTGGTAATTCGTTACTTCCTCGACCTTGGCCAGTTCGCTACCAATTTCCTGCAACACCCGTGCCGTCTCCTCGACCGGCGTCCCGACCGGCATGTCGACGATGACCTGGAACTCGCTCTTGTTGTCGAAGGGCAGCATCTTCAGCACGACGAGCTGGAAGTACGCCAGCGACACCGAGCCGAGGATCAGCAGCAGCACGGCAATGGCCAGCTTGATCCGGGCAGCGCCACCGCTCAGCGGATCGAGGAAGGGGGTCAGCAACTTGCGGAATGTGCGGTCCAACGTGGCATCGAGCCGGGACGGGGCCGGCGCCTTGCCGCCCTGCGTCGTCCCGTGCGAGTGCATCAGGCGCGCTGCCAGCCAGGGCGTGACGATGAAGGCAATGGCCAGCGACAGTGCCATGCCCATCGACGAATTGATCGGGATCGGACTCATGTACGGCCCCATCAGGCCGGACACGAAGGCCATCGGCAGCAGGGCGGCAATGACCGTCAGCGTCGCCAGGATGGTTGGCCCGCCGACTTCGTCGACCGCGCCCGGGATGATTTCGAACAGGGATTTCTCCGGGTAAAGCCCCTGCCAGCGGTGAATGTTTTCAACTACGACGATGGCGTCATCGACCAGGATGCCAATGGAAAAGATGAGCGCGAACAGCGATACGCGGTTCAGCGTGAAACCCCAGGCCCAGGAGGCGAACAGGGTCGCCGCCAGGGTCAGCGTCACGGCGATGCCGACGATCACCGCCTCGCGCCGGCCAAGGGCGAAAAACACCAGGGCGACGACGAAGGCCGTGGCAAAGATCAGCTTGCCGATCAGCTTCTGCGCCTTCTCGGTGGCAGTCTCGCCGTAATTGCGGGTGACGGTGACCTCGACGCCGTCGGGAATGACGACGTTTTTCAGTTGCTCGATACGGTTGACCGCAGCACTCGCCACATCGGCGGCATTGACGCCTGGCTGTTTCGACAGCTGGATGGTGACGGCCGGAAACTCACCGTCCTTGTTACCCATCCAGGCATAGCGCCTGGGCTGCTCCGGGCCATCCTCCACCTGCGCGACATCGCTCATAAAGACCGGCTGACGGAGACTGCCCTGCCCTTGCACGGCAACAACCAGGCGCTTCACATCAGCAGCCGACTCCAGATAAGTTCCCGTCTGGACCAGCACATCACGATTACCGGCCGTCAGGCTACCGGACGACTGCAGGGAATTGGACAGCTTCAGCGCGCCAGCAATATCCTGCGGCGTTACACCGTAGGCATTCATCCGCTCGGCGTCCATCAACACGCGCACGGCGTGATCCGGCCCACCCAGGGTCGAGATGTCGCGCGTTCCCTTGATCCGTTTAAGTTCGATCTCGACCGCCCGCGCCACCTGCTGCAGGTCGAACGCCGAACGCGCCGGGTCCTTCGACCAGAAAGTCAGCGAGACGATGGGCACATCATCGATGCCGCGCGGTTTGATGACTGGCTCCATGACGCCGAGATTCGGCGCCAGCCAGTCGCGGTGCGCCATCACCGTGTCGTGCAGGCGCAGCACCGCATCGTTGTATTTGACACCGACCTCGAACTGCACGGTGATGACGGCCATGCCCGGTCGCGACATCGAATACACATGTTCGACACCATGCATCCGCGACAAGACCTGTTCACCCGGTCGCGCCACCAGATTCTCGACATCCTTGGCCGAGGCGCCGGGGAAAGCAACCAGCACATCCGCCATGGTCACGTCGATCTGCGGTTCTTCCTCACGCGGCGTGACCAGGGTGGCAAAAATACCCATCAGTAACGCCACCAGCGCCAGCAGGGGCGTCATGCGCGAATTCTGGAAGGCGGCGGCAATGCGCCCGGAAACACCGAGCCTCTGCTGATCGGCAGCCATGTCAGCGGCCCGACTTGAGCTGGATGGCTGCCTGAACCGGCGAGGTCACGACCTGGTCACCCACGGTCAACCCGGCCAGCACCTCGATTTCGCCCTGGCCAACCGCTTCGCCCAGACGGACCTGGCGCAGGGAAAGCCGGTTGTCCGCTGCCTGCACATAGACCCCGGCGACTTCGCCGCGACGCACCACGGCGCTGGCCGGCACGGTCAGTTTTTCGGCCTGGCCAGTCACGAAATACACCCGGGCAAACATTCCGGGCAGCGCCTCCGGCAGAGGGGGCAGATTGACCCGCACCACCGTGACATGGGTCGCGGCATCGGTTGTCGGCAACAACTGCACACTGCTCGCTTCAACCCGCTTGCCCAGCTCCGGGAACTCTACCTTGGCGCCCTTGACGCCACGCATCTCCTGGAGACGGGCCTGCGGCACGCTGGCCGTCACTCGCAAACGACCCGGCTGATAAATGGTGAACAACGGCCCGCCCGGCATCGCCATGTCGCCCTGCTCAGCATGGCGACGGGCGATGATACCGGCCATCGGTGCGACGATGGTGGCGTGGCTTTGACTGGCGCCAGCTGCGGCACGCTGGGCCGCAGCCGCATCAAAATCGGCTTTGGCGCGGTCAACTGCGGCCTGACTGACAAACTTTCTGGCCAGCAATTGCTGCTGCCGCTCGTAATTAAGCCTGGCCACCCCGAACTGCGCCTCGGCCGCCCGTGCTGCTTCGCTGGCCTCACGCCCATCGATCCGCATCAGCACCTCGCCTTTGCTCACCTTTTGCCCAGCATCGGCCCGCACCTCGAGAATGCGCCCGGCCACCTGGGTACTCACCGTGCTTTGCTGCACCGCCTCGACCACTGATTCAGCCGCAAAACCAAGGTCGACCGCATGCGGTTTGACGGTCAGCACAGACCAGGCATCTACCGCCCACACGGGGCTCAGCGGCAGGGAAAGAACAAACAAAAGAGGGAAAAGACGGATCGGTTTCATATATATAAGCATACGCTAATTTATGAACAGGAGGCAAGATGCAACGCCGGCCAAGCCTTGTCGGGCAAGGCCACCGCGCGGCTAGAAACGGCGCCTGGCGTCACGTCTTCCGCCAGATATTCCGGCACCCGGTTTCGCGTATCCACCAACTGGCGGCAGCGCCCAGCGTGGCAACGATGGTGACGACCAGTACACCGTGACGCCAGGTAGCGGCGTCGTAAATACGCGCCCCGCCCAGCATCTCGCCCTGCCAGCCAAGGTCCATGACCCAGCCGACCAGCGGCTGCATCAGCGCGGCGCACAGGAAGCCCCCCATGTTGGCCACGCTGGTCGACATCCCGGACAGCAGCGGGGGATTGACTTCCTTGGCGCAGGCCCAGGTCAGGCTGAAGCCCGCGGTCGACAATCCCATCAAGGCAAAAAGTGTGTAAGAAATCATCGGTGGCATGCTGATGCCGGAGAGCCAAACCAGCCAGATCAGCACATAGACATGCGAGACGGCGATCATGACCGGTTTGCGCCGGCCCAGGCGGTCAGACAAGCCACCAATGAACAGGCAGCCGATGGCAAAACCACCAAACCACAGCGATAAATGGCTGGCCGCCACCGAACGCGTCATGCCATGGACCTGCATCAAGTAAGGTGTTGCCCACAGGCCGGCAAAGGTAAAGAAAGCGCCGGACATCCCGGTATTGACCAGGGCCGCCGGCCAGGTGTCGCGATTGCGCAGCACAGCCAGCAGACTGGACAGCACGACAGTGCGGTCAAAACGCGGCCGTTCAACGGCATGCGCCGCCTGCGGCCCATCCCGGACGATCAGCCAGCAGGCCACGCCCAGGATCAACGAAATGACGCCGACGCCGATAAAAACACCACGCCAGCCCGTGGCCTGCGCCATGGCGGAGAGCGGCGCCCCAGCCAGAACCGACCCCAGGTTGCCGATCAACATGCAGATGCCGACCATGGTGGCGAAACGATTTTCTTCAAACCAGACGGCAACCAGCTTGAGCATGGCAATGAAGGTCACCGACACGCCAAGACCAATCATCGTCCGCCCGACCAAGGCCAGGTCCAGCGTCGGCGCTGCACCGAACAGGAAACTGCCGGCGCCGCCGACCAGACAGCCGAGCAAGAGAATGCGGCGCGGCCCCAGGGTATCGACCAGAATGCCCGTTGGCACCTGCATCACGGTATACACATAGAAATAGGTCGCCGCCAGCACGCCCAACGAGGCCGCCGAGGTTTCAAAAGCGGCCGCCAAGTCCGGCGCGATGCCGGCCGGGGCGAAGCGCTGAAAAAAAGACAGAACATAGGCCAGGGCGACAACACCCAGCATCAGCCAGCGCCGCTGGCGCTGTTCCGGTGACAATGAATCCATCGGTTCTCCGTGTATTTTTATCGGCCGGGCGCCGCTATGGACGCCCGATCCGGCGGGGCATTACTTGAAGCTCAGCACCCACTTCGCCAAGGTCTCCGCCTCAGCATCGCTCACTGCATTGGCCAGCATCGGCACCGCCCCCCACTCCCCCTTGCTACCGGCTTTGATCTTGCCGGCCAGGGCAGCGACGGCGCCCTTGTCAGCCGCACGTTTGGCGGCGATGTCCTTGTACGACGGCCCGACAATCTTGCGCTCGACCGAATGACACGTCATGCAGTTCTTGCTCTTGGCCAGTTCGTCGGAGGCCTGCGCCAGCGACATCGCCCCCAGCAGGAGCCCTGCGGTCAACCCGATTTTCTTCATGTTTTTTCCTTCCTTGCAATGACCAATCCCATATTGGCCCCCCTGAGTCTAACCCGACTTGAGTCTGTGTTCAGTCCGTCGCCGCCTGGGCACGCTGCAGCTTGCGATACAGCGTGCGAACACTCACCCCCAGGGCCTGCGCCAAAGCCGTCATGTCGTCACCGTAACGGTCGTGCGACCACTGGACATAACGCTGCTCCAGCATTTCCAGTGGCAACACCCGGTCGACCGCAAAAGCTGCCGCATTCATCGCCACCCTCGACGATGGCGCCGGCTCGTCGCTCAGGTCGGTCAGGTGGCCGAGATCGATCTGATCACCATCAGCCAGCAGGCTGGCCCGTTCGATCAGGTTGCGCAACTCGCGGATATTGCCGCTATAGGCCTGCTGCTGCAGCCAATGTTCAGCACGTACCGTAAAGCGCCGCCCCGGCCGGCGATCAACCCGTTCAAGCAGGGAAGCCGCCAGCAAGGGAATATCGTCGCGGCGCTCGTGCAGCGCCGGGGTATGAATCGGAAAAGTGTTGATGCGGAAGTAGAGATCGCGACGAAAAGTCTCGGCCTCAACCATCGCCGACAACTGGCGGTGCGTCGCTGTCACCAGGCGAAAATCAGCCGGCAACCAGTCCAGCCCCCCCACCCGTCGATAGGTACCGGTCTCCAGCAAGCGTAGCAGCTTGACCTGCAAGGCCACCGGCAATTCGCCGATTTCGTCGAGAAACAAGGTACCGCCAGCCGCTGCCTCGACCAGGCCCTGCTTGCGATGGTTGGCGCCGGTAAAAGCCCCTTTTTCGTAACCGAACAATTCACTTTCAAACAGCGTTTCGGTCATGCCCGCACAGTCGACCGCGACAAACGGCCCGGATTCGCGGGCACTGGCTTCGTGGATGGCGCGCGCCACCAGTTCCTTGCCGGTGCCGGTTTCGCCCAGCAACAGCACCGACGCGTTGGAATTGGCCACCCGCAAGATTTTTCCCAGCATCGCCATGAAGGCGGGCGAGCGGCCAACCAGCCCTTGGGCCGCCGCCCGGCTGCTGGCCTGACGAACCACCCGCATGGTTTCGACAAAATAAACCACCTCGCCACGCTCATCGCGGATCGGCAAGGTTTCAACCGCCACATGCTCCTCGCCGCGCGGCGTATGGTGCAAATGGAGTACGCGCTGCGGCACGCCGCTCTCCAGACTCTGCCGCAGCGGACAAGACTCCCCCGCCTGATCGCACGGCACCGTGAAGTGGTGCGAAACGTCATAGCAATGACGGCCGACGATCGCCACCTCACCACCAAATTCGCGCTGATAGGCTGCATTCGCGGCGATGATCCGGTAATCTGCCGTCATCACGATGCGCGGCTCCGGCAAAGCATCCAAAAAAGAAATTAGTTCGCTCAAAAAATGTGCAGTCATGTCAGCTTTGGCAACCCGGACAGTATCGACTGCCAATTATGGCACGACCGCCAAGCATGCCACCCAAGGCAGCCGAAAAATGGAAGACAAACAATTGATCTGACAACACTTTTAAAAACAGCCACAATCAGGCACGCATCTTGTATAGAGATAAGCTGGAAACCGGCGCACCCAGCCTGCCATCCCCCCCGAGCAGCAGGCTGGTCAGTACCGGAAAAACCGATCGACTGACTGCATTTCCCATCGTTCGCCCCGCAGGCCCGCTTGATGCATTCAATCGATCTTCCAGCCGCCCCGGTTTCCAACCCGATTTTGATCCAACCCGCTGAGGAACAATGAGCCAAGACAAAAAGCCCTCCCCGCCGACCGAACCCGTCCTAGTTTCCATGTACGAAAAGCGCAAGAAAATCTACGCCAAGGGTGTGCGTGGCTTTTTCGACAACTGGCGCATCATCATGGTCATCATCACCCAGATCGCCTTCTATGGCGGTTTGTGGCTGGAATGGAATGATCGGCAAGCACTGCTGTTCCACCTGGTTGAGCGCAAGTTCTACATCTTCGGCCTGGTCTTCTGGCCACAGGACGTCATTTACCTAACCGCCCTGCTCATCATTTCAGCCTACGCCCTGTTCCTGGTCACCGCCGTCGCCGGGCGCCTGTTCTGCGGTTATGCCTGCCCGCAAACGGTCTATACCCAGTTGTTCATGTGGATCGAAAACTGGGTCGAAGGCGACCGCAACGCCCGGATGAAGCTCGACAAAGCGCCGCTTAATGCCCGCAAGTTGCGCCTCAAGAGCACCAAGTTCTTCCTCTGGGGCCTGCTCTCCCTGTGGACCGGTTTCACGCTGGTCGGCTACTTCACCCCGGTCGATGAGCTGATCAACAACGTCCGCACCAACACCCTGGGCTCCTGGGAGATTTTCTGGATCTTCTGTTACGGCGGCTTCACCTTCCTCTTCGCTGGCTTCATGCGCGAACAGGTCTGCAAATACATGTGCCCGTATGCCCGCTTCCAGAGCGTGATGTTCGACCCGGACACCCTGATCATTTCCTACGATCCAGCCCGCGGCGAAAACCGTGGTGCCCGCAAGAAAGGGGTCGATCCCAAGGCCGCGGGCCTGGGCGACTGTATCGACTGCGGTCAGTGCGTCCATGTCTGCCCGACCGGTATCGACATCAGG